>CETR01037745.1_pt1 | contig 44545 bp, 42 predicted proteins | sample 531281 | NCBI WGS metagenome assembly CETR01 (sample SAMEA2622568, study PRJEB7988) | marine metagenome | biome: marine biome (ENVO:00000447); feature: mesopelagic zone (ENVO:00000213); material: "saline water (ENVO:00002010), including plankton (ENVO:xxxxxxxx)" | depth 696 m
CTAAGCGGGGTTGACCAAGAAGAAAGTATGCTGGTGCTTTTTCCAGAAGCTCCTGAAGAAAAACACCGGGAGATTCTGTTTGTTCGGGAGACCAACGATCATATTGCCGTTTGGGAAGGCGAAAAACTGACCAAGGAAAAAGCCTTGGAAGTAAGTGGCATTAAAACGGTTTACTGGCTTTCCGAATTCGATAGGGTATTTGCAGAGTTGATGGCGCAATCGGAAATTGTGTATTTCAACACCAATGAGCATTATAGAGCCAACGTAGAGACCGAAACACGCGAAGATCGCTTTATCAAGAAAACCAAGGCAAAATATCCAGCACATAACTGGGCCAAGAGTAATCCTATTTTACAACGATTGCGTTCGGTAAAGGATGAAATTGAAATCGACCTCATGCAAAAGGCATGTGAGATTACTGAAAAAGGCTTCCGGAGGGTGCTCGATTTTGTAAAACCTGGAGTGTGGGAATACGAGATTGAAGCCGAATACATGCATGAGTTCCTAAGAAACCGATCCAAGGGTTTTGCCTATACCCCCATTGTGGCGAGCGGTAATAATGCCAACGTTTTACATTATATAGAGAACAATCAACAATGTAAGGCAGGCGACCTCATTTTGATGGATGTGGGCGCCGAATATGCCAACTATAGTAGTGATATGACACGTACCATACCGGTGAGCGGTACATTTACAGCCCGTCAAAAAGAAGTTTATAATGCCGTCCTGAATGTAAAAAAGGAAGCGACTAAGATGTTGGTTCCTGGAACGATGTGGAAAGAATACCATGTAGAAGTAGGGAAATTAATGACTTCCGAGTTATTGCAATTAGGCTTGCTGGACAAAGCCGATGTGCAAAATGAAAACCCAGATTGGCCTGCGTATAAAAAGTATTTTATGCACGGTACCAGTCACCATATTGGATTGGACACTCACGACTACGGAATATTATGGGAGCCGATGAAGGCGAATATGGTATTTACCGTAGAACCTGGGATTTATATTCCGGAAGAAGGTTTTGGGATTCGATTGGAAGATGATGAGGTGATTCAGGAGCAAGGTGAGCCATTCAATCTTATGCGGAACATTCCGCTAGAGGCAGAGGAGATTGAGGATTTAATGAATTCATAGAAAAAAGCCCGCAACTGCGGGCTTTTTCATTCAGTAAACAAAAATATAACTACAGATTTAATACGCCATTTTCGGCCCAAGCATAATCGTTCCATGCATAAGCATCAGCTTGGTCGTCGTTTGTATAGGTGCCATCCACCACATATCGGAATTCGTAAGATTGGTCCTTTTCCAAGTCGACAGTTCCTTTAAAAGTTCCGTTTTTTAACTTTTTCAAAGGGGTTTCTTCTGCATTCCATTCATTAAAAGACCCTACTACGGTTACTTCTTTTGCCGTTTCAGCAGGAACGGTAAACGTTACTTTGCATACGGGTTTTGTCTTTAAATATTGTTTTGTAATTGCCATAATTTTAAAGTTTGTAAATCTGCTTCAAACATAGGGCTCAAAAAGGGTATTTCAAACTTATAACTCTAAAAAAATCAAGTAATTAAGGTTGTGGTAATAAGAAGGGGTAATTATTGTGAAATTCAAAAAAAACAAAGCCTTAAAATGGTTATTTTTCAAAAAATGCCCTCCAAAAACAAGATGAAAATTCGAGGTATTTTTTTCGGTATCGTTTTCGATTTTCTTCAGAAAAGGGAAAAAGGGCGTTAAAACATCAATCTTGGTTTTTTTCTTACTGAATTGTCTCGATTTTTGGAAAGAACCTCTTCGAAATATAGGATATTTGCAGGATGTATTTTACCTATCAAGAAAAAAGGATCTTTTACGAAAGCCATGGAACGGGCCCTTGTATAGTATTGTTACACGGTTTTTTAGAAAGCTCTTACATGTGGAAGGAGTTCCTTCCGGAATGGACAAAACGGAACCGGGTACTTGTTTTGGATTTTCCGGGTCATGGCAAGAGTGAGGTGTTAGCTGAAATACAAGGAATGGAGCTATTGGCAGCGGTAGTCAACGAACTCTTAAAGTACTTAGGGATTTCCGAAGTTTCTTTTTTGGGTCATTCCATGGGAGGATATGTAGCATTGGCCTTTTTAGAAGCTTACCCAGAAAAGGTTTCGAAAATAGTGCTGTTAAATTCCACTACCGAAAGTGATAGTGAAGAACGGAAAGAAAACAGAAACCGAGCCGTGGAAATTATTCAGAGAGACAAAGAAGTTTTTGTGAGTATGGGGATTTCCAATCTTTTTTCTGAAGACAGCCGAAGTAAATTCTCTTCAGAAATCAATCATTTAAAGAAAACCGCAAAGCAATTCCCGTCAGGAGGAATCATTGCTCTCGCAAAAGGGATGCGCGATCGTAAAGACCGGACTCAAGTACTTGCCCGTTTTAGTGGGATAAAACTTTTTGTATGCGGAGCACAAGATCCTATCGTGCCTTTAAAAGTTTCAGAAACGGTGGCAAAGCGTACCTCTTCAGAATTAATTATTTTGCAAGGAAGTCATATGAGTTGGCTGGAAAATCCTATCGAAATTGTTAAAATATTGCATTTTAACGATATTTTTTAGCTTTTAATCGATTTTTTAAAATTAATTTCTATATTTATCCCGAACCAAATAAAGATGGATATGGAATCACTCTCTAACCCTCGTACTTTTTCTTTATCTGGAATCGTTTGCAGTACATTTGGACATAATTATGTTATTACCCGTAAAGTCACTAATCACATTAACGAATATCGATGTAGGCATTGCGGAAAGGAAATGACCGATAATTTTTCGGGAAGTCTGGAGTTGCTTACTCATAAAATTAAAGAGGTAAATTCTTCATTAGCTTCTTTTCATAACAAAAAACATAAAAGGAGTATTGCCTCATGAAAAAACGAATACTGTGTAAATTATTTGGGCATCGCTTTATAAATTTGCATCCTCAAAAGTCTCTTATAAAGGAATATCGCTGCCGTTGCTGTAATCAAAAGTTCACGGTAGATGGTTACGGACGCATGGTAAAACTTTCTAGGTATTGGGAAGAAAACAATATGCGTTTTAAGAAAACCTTTCAGGAAAAAATTGTCGCATAGTTATTCGGAATCCTTAAAGGAATTCCATCCTTTGGCAATAATTGGAATTTTAGTGTTTGCCCGAGTAATTAAATGTACTCCTTCACTTTCTTTAGTGATATGTCCAATGACCGATAAGTTGGGGTTTCCTTTAATTTTCGGGAAATCTTCCATCGCCACGGTAAACAATAATTCATAATCCTCTCCACCACTTAGGGCAATGGTAGTGCTATCCATATTAAATTCTTCGCAAGTGGCAATCACTTGGGGGTCCAAAGGAATTTTATCTTCATAGATATGGCATCCAACATTTGATTGTTTTGTTAAGTGAAGAATTTCTGAAGAAAGCCCGTCGCTAATATCAATCATAGCGGTGGGAATTACCTTAAGTTCTTTTAGCAAGGCAATAATGTCCTTTCGTGCTTCGGGCTTTAGCTGGCGTTCTACTAAATAACTGTAAGGTTCTAAATCGGGCTGGGCATTTGGATTGGCCTTGAAAACCTGTTTTTCCCTTTCCAGCACCTGAAGCCCTAGATATGCCGCCCCAATATCTCCGGTCATCACTAACAAATCATTTTCTTTCGCTCCATTTCTTTGCACTATTTCTTCACTACGAGCTTCTCCAAGGGCCGTAATGCTAATCACCAATCCTGAAGTGGAAGAGGTAGTGTCTCCCCCTACCAGGTCTACTTGGTATATATTACAGGCTGTTTTTATCCCTTCGTAGAGCTCTTCCAGGGCCTCTACGGGAAACCTGTTGGAAACTGCAATGGAAACCGTTATCTGAGTTGCTGTTGCATTCATGGCATACACATCGCTCAAATTTACAATCACCGCTTTATATCCTAAATGTTTTAGGGGCATGTAAGACAAATCGAAGTGAACGCCCTCTACCAATAAGTCGGTGGTAATGACTTTTTGATTTTCTGAAGTTCCGGAAATTATCGCTGCATCGTCCCCAATGCCTTTTATGGAGGTTTTGTGGTATAGCTTAATATTCTGGGTGAGATGATCGATTAAACCAAACTCGCCAAGTTCAGTAATAGCGGTTCTTTGTGGGTTTTTATCTTCAAGCATGTGATAGTTGTTCTTCGGTAAAATTACATATTCTTTTACTTTCCATTAAATTTCCTCTGTGGAAACTGAGCGCATAGGGTCTAGATACTTAAATTTCAGGAATAAAACCTTTGTTTTAACAATAAAGTTTCCAATAATTGCCTAGTTTTGAAATGAAATTCTATTGCACAACTCATCAACCACATTTCTAAAATTGTAAAATGACTTGGTAAGTCCAGCCAAAGGCGTTTATTTTATGACCTGAATCATAACAAAAAAATAATAAATATAATACGCATGAAGAACTATTTATACTTTGCCTTTATGGCAGTTACAGCCATAACTTTTTCACAAACGCCTTGCGAGGGTGGATTTGCAGGAATTTATCCCTGTAATGGATATGATTTACAATCACATTTTTCCTTAGGCGATTTAGGGGCTTCAGAAGGGAATGATTCCTGGGGATGGACCGACCCAATGGATGGCAAGGAGTATGCACTTGTAGGTCTTGATAACGGAACGGCTTTTATTGATATTTCAGATCCAGTAAATGCTGTCTATCTTGGGAAACTGCCTACACACACCTCTCCAAGTATTTGGCGAGACATTAAAGTTTATGAAGACCACGCATTTATTGTGAGCGAAGCTGGGGGACATGGAATGCAGGTATTCGATTTAACACGCCTTCGAAATGTAAGCAACCCTCCAGTAACCTTTACGGAAGATGCGCATTACGATCAATTTGGGAATGCACACAATATTGTGATTAACGAAGAAACGGGTTTTGCCTATGCAGTAGGGACCAATACTTTTAACGGAGGGCCACATTTTGTAAATATTCAAGACCCCTTGAATCCTGTTTCGGCAGGAGGCTATGCTGTAGATGGATACACGCACGACGCTCAAGTAATTGTATATAATGGGCCCGATTCAGATTATACGGGTAGGGAGGTGTACTACGGAAGCAACGAAGACCGCTTTGTTATTCTGGATGTTACCAATAAATCCAATCCGCAGAACATTGCTACCGTAACGTATCCCACGGTGGAATATACGCATCAAAATTGGGTCACCGAAGACCGGAAATATGTTTTGTTGGGGGATGAGCAAGATGAACTTTTTGGAGGCGGATTTAATACTCGAACTATAGTTTTCAATGTAGAAGACTTGGACAATCCTTTTTTTGAATTTGATTACTTTGGCCCTACCCCTGCAATAGATCACAATGGTTATGTAAAGGGCAACACCTTTTATTTAGCAAATTACAATGCAGGTTTCAGGGCAATTGATATTAGTGATATTGAGAATCAGAACTTAACTGAAATTGGCTATTTCGATACCTATCCAAGCGATGATGACGTCGCTTTTAATGGAAGTTGGAATGTGTATCCTTACTTCGCTAGTGGAAATATTGTGATTTCGGGCACCAACGGATTTACTTTGGTGAAAGATCCTAGCTTAAATACATCAGGTTTAAGGGATACGGCCTTGTTAAAACTTTTCCCAAATCCGGTAAAGGACCAATTAACCATCAACTTATCTGATGAAATGATTACGAGTGTCACAATTTTTGATGTCCTTGGAAAAAAAGTTTTTTCAGAATCGAATTTTCAAAATTCCGAAGTAACCATAGATACTTCCAAATTAACCAATGGAATCTATCTCGTTAGGGTGAATGAAACGATGATACAAAAGATTATAAAATAACGCAAACGTGATTCTACAAAGAAATACCATAGCTATTCTACTGTTATCATTACTCTTCATGGCCTGTAATAAGGATGAAGGTGAAGTAATGGAAACGGAACCCACCCCTATTGAATATGTAGGTGAAATTGTTTGGGTGAAATCCCTAGGCGGAAGCGGGGTCGATCAAGCCAATTCAATTGTCGCCACCCAAGATGGAAATTATATCGTAGCAGGAACTACCTATAGCAATGATGGGGATGTAACTGGTAAAACCACTACCGATGCCGATTATTGGATTGTTAAAATAAGTGGGACCGGAACGGTTTTATGGGATAAAACCTATGGTACCGAAGAAGATGAAATAGCAACCCATATTGCCAATACATCAGAGGGAGGATATCTGGTTACGGGATATAGTCGGGGAAATAATTGTGGTTCCAATAGTAATAGCGGTTTTCACGATTATTGGTTGCTGAAGTTAAATGCTGAAGGAGAGGAAGAATGGTGTCAAAATTTTGGCTATGGGGGAAGTGATCAATCTTTTGATGCATTTGAAACCTCAGATGGCGGATATTTTGTCACAGGATATTTCGACGTTTCAGCCAGTGGAGGCGAAGGTAATGAAGATCGATCGGGAGCTGAAACATTACATGGGGTTGGGGAATACTGGTGCATTAAAATGGACGCCTCGGGTGCCTTTGTTTGGAAACGTTACTTTGGGGGGTCCAATAACGACCGAAGCTATAAAGCATTGGAAATGCCCGATGGGGATTTCTTATTGATGGGTTCTTCCGAGAGTGAAGATTTTGATATTACCGATAGTAAAGGAAGTTACGATTTCTGGGCTGTGAAGGTTGCAGCCAACGGAGACAAGGTTTGGACCAAATCTTTTGGCGGGACAGGAGTGGATGTAGGATATGGAGTCGCTCCTACCGAAACAGGAAATTATTTTCTCATTGGTGATACCCGAAGCGATGATATGGATGTATCCAACAATTATGGGAACGCCGATATTTGGGTAGTGGAAATGTCTGCAGGGGGAATGCTACTTTCAGAAAAAAGCTTTGGAGGTTCTCAATTTGACACAGGAAAAGGAATTTATCCTATCTCAAATAACAATTATTTGTTGTCGGGTTCTACCCGAAGTAATGATCAAGACATTTCTTTTAATAATGGGGAAAATGATGCTTGGATAGGGATTATGGACGCAAACAAGAACCTTATTTTTGAAAAATCCGTTGGAGGAAGTAACCTTGATTTTGGGGAAGATGCCATAGAGGCGTTGGATAATACCATTATTTTAGTGGGTAATACCGAAAGTGACGACGGCGATATTCCCGTCAATAAAGGTCTAAAAGACTTTTTAATAGTGAATATCAAATAAATTTTTAAAATAGAATGTATGAAGTTTTTTAAGGTTTTGATGCTTTGCCTTGGACTGGCAATGCTTACAGGGTGTAATAGCGATGATGATGCTGGAACAACTCCGCAGGAAGTTAACGTAGTTTTTACTTTTTCTCACTATTGGGACGGAAGTCAAATTCAAAATTCCGATTTTGATCAAACTTCCTATGTAAATGCCCATGGAGAGACCCTTACACTTTCGAAACTGGTGTACCTAATATCCGATATTACCTTTACCGCTCAAGATGGTACTGTGTACAGTGCAGAAGATTACAACCTCGTAAATGTTAGGGAAGGCCAAAATTTGTCGTTTACACCAAATGTGTTGCTTCCCGAAGGGGCCTATACCGTTTCTTTTACGTTTGGTTTTGATGATGAAGATAATTCCGGAAATTACCCCGACCTAAATTCGGCCGACGGAGGCTGGAATGTTCCCGACATGCTTGGGGGAGGGTATCACTACATGAGAATGGAAGGAAAATACCTTGCTGCAGGAACGACCGATGAAGTAAATTTTCAATACCATACTATTCGAGCAAATAAGCATACAACCTTGCCTCCGGGTCCGGATACTTTAGAATTATTGGAGGATACCTCTTTTGAAGTGAACTTGGGAGAAATCAACATTACTGCTGAGACCGGCATTGAAATTGATATGAACGTAGCCGAATGGTTCAAAAACCCTAATACATGGGACTTAACTCAATATTATACCGTTTTAATGCCTAACTATGAAGCCCAGATCTTGATGTATCAAAATGGAAAAAATGGAGTATTTGGTCTAGGCGCTACTACAGTACCATGAAAAGAAAAGTCGTAGTCATATTAGTTCTATCAATACTGGTTGTTGCTTGTAATAAGGAGGATGCAGCAGAGGAGGAATATCTAGCAACACCGGTTTCTTTGGAAATACCGCCCCTTTTCGAGGAAAATATCCTTCCACCAGTTATTCCGGAAGACAACCCCCTTTCTGAAGAAGGAATTGCCTTAGGGAAAAAACTTTTTTTTGACCCCATTCTTTCCGCAGATAACACGCAGTCTTGCGCTACCTGTCACCGACCGCAAAATGCCTTTACCGATCCTAGACGTTTCAGTATCGGAATTAATGGAGAGGAAGGTTTCCGAAATTCCATGCCTATTTATAATGCAGCATGGAATTATGGTGAAAAATTCTTTTGGGATGGAAGGGCTGGTTCTTTGGAAGAACAGGCCTTCGAACCTATTACCAATCCTATTGAGATGAACAATACTTGGCCCAATGCGGTCGCATCACTTCAAAATACCAATGTGTACCCTCCTTTGTTTGAAAGTGCCTTCGGAACCAAAACCATAGATTCTACCATGGTTTCCAAATCCATTGCACAATTTGTAAGAACCCTAATTTCTTCCAACTCAAAGTTCGATCGCTACTTAAGGGGCGAAGTGGCACTTACAGAAGCAGAGGCCAACGGATTGGACATTTTTTTAGACGAAAGCCGTGGCGATTGTTTCCATTGCCACGGAAACCCTTTAAATCCTTTGTGGACCGATAATATTTTCCACAATAATGGCCTGGACGAATTCTTTACAGATAAGGGGTTAGGTGCCGTTACTGGGGATCCCAGGGATGATGGAAAATTTAAAACACCTTCCTTACGAAACTTAGCCTTTACAGCTCCCTATATGCATGATGGTCGCTTCGAAACCCTTGATGAAGTAATTGATCATTACAGTGAAGGTTTGGTGTATTCGGAAACTATAGATCCCCTTATGAAAAAAGTAGGCGAAGGAGGTGTCCAACTTTCGGAAGAAGAAAAAGCAGCTCTAAAAGCATTTTTACTTTCCCTTTCAGATCCAAGCTTTATAAACAACCCAGATTTCAGGCCCTAACCCCTTCTTTGTTAATTATTACTTAAATCTATTGCACTATTAGGTTTAATTTTTCCTTTGCTATGGATAAGCAAAGGAATTACAGTATATTTGTAGATAATTTAGAACAAATCTATTTAGATGATTAAAGTTAGTGATACCGCCAAAACCAAAATCGTTCAGTTAATGAGCGAAGAAGGCTTTAACCCAGATAGCGATTACGTTCGTGTAGGGGTGAAAAGCGGGGGCTGTTCTGGGCTTTCTTATGAATTGAAATTTGACAAAGAGCAAGCTCCGGAGGATAAGCTTTTTGAAGATAATCTCGTGCGAATTGTCATTGATAAAAAGAGTTTCCTCTACTTGGTAGGAACCACCCTAGAGTATAGCGGCGGATTGAATGGAAAAGGATTTGTTTTTAATAATCCCAATGCGAATAGAACTTGTGGTTGCGGAGAAAGTTTTTCACTTTAAAAATTGCTGAAAAGAAATGGGAAAGTTTACTGAAGACGATTTAAAAAAAGAACTCGAGACCAAAGAATACGAGTATGGGTTTTATACCGATATTGAATCGGAAACCTTTCCGGTAGGTCTAAACGAAGATATTGTAAGGGCCATATCGAAAAAGAAAGAGGAACCCGAATGGATGACCGAATGGCGATTGGAAGCCTTCAGGGTTTGGCAAGAAATGGAAGAGCCTGAATGGGCCAATGTAACCTATGAGAAGCCTAACTTTCAGAATATTTCTTATTATTCGGCTCCTTCAAAAAAGCCGAAATACGAAAGCTTGGATGAGGTAGATCCCGAATTGCTGGAAACGTTCAATAAATTGGGTATTTCGCTCGACGAGCAGAAAAAATTGGCGGGTGTTGCTGTGGATATCGTGATGGATTCGGTTTCCGTGGCCACTACTTTTAAAGAAACCTTAGCCGAAAAAGGAATTATATTCTGTTCCATTTCCGAAGCCATCAAAAAGCATCCAGAACTCGTAAAAAAATACATAGGTTCTGTGGTTCCCAAAACAGATAACTTTTATGCGGCCTTAAACAGCGCTGTTTTTAGTGATGGTTCGTTTTGTTACATTCCCAAAGGCGTGCGATGCCCCATGGAACTTTCCACCTATTTCAGAATTAATCAGGCAGGAACAGGACAGTTTGAGCGTACTTTGGTGATTGCAGAAGATAGCAGTTATGTAAGTTATCTAGAAGGCTGTACAGCACCCATGCGGGATGAAAACCAATTGCATGCAGCGGTGGTCGAACTTATCGCCTTGGACAATGCTGAAATTAAGTATTCTACCGTTCAAAATTGGTTCCCCGGTGGAAAGGACGGGAAAGGGGGCGTGTATAACTTTGTCACCAAAAGAGGGCTGTGTGAGAAAAACGCAAAAATATCCTGGACACAAGTAGAAACAGGGAGTGCTGTAACTTGGAAATATCCCAGCTGTATTCTAAAAGGGGATAATTCCATTGGTGAATTTTATTCCATTGCTGTGACCAATAACTACCAACAGGCAGATACCGGAACCAAAATGGTTCACTTAGGGAAAAATACGCGAAGCACGATCATATCAAAAGGAATTTCCGCAGGAAAATCTCAAAATAGTTACCGGGGCTTGGTAAAAATCAATCCACGTGCCGAAAATGCGAGAAACTTTTCGCAGTGTGATTCCTTGTTGATGGGAAATAATTGTGGGGCCCATACCTTCCCATATATTGAGGCCAGTAATAAATCGGCCCAAATAGAGCATGAGGCTACTACGAGTAAAATTGGGGAAGACCAAATTTTTTATTGCAATCAAAGGGGTATTGATACTGAAAAAGCGATTGCCTTAATTGTTAATGGTTTCAGTAAGGAAGTTTTAAATAAACTTCCTATGGAATTTGCTGTAGAAGCCCAAAAACTATTGGAAATTAGTTTAGAAGGATCAGTAGGATAACTAAATATAATGCATCATGAAAAAAAGTATGTTTTTTGCAATGTTGTTTGTAGCCCTTGCAACATTTTCTTGTAAGAATTCTGAAAGTAAAGAAGCCTCAAGTCAAAGCGAGGAAAACAGTCAGAAACTGATGGACTCCAAGTATACTTCTTACACTGGGGAATATTTTTATTCTGAAGATGGGGCGGTTTTAAAAGGCAATCAATTTATTTATGCAGTTACCCTAGACGATATGGCCAAAGAGCTGGGTGAAAGAATTTCCAGTATAAAAAAAGAAGAGTATGATATGGTTCCTGTAGTAGTAATTGGTGAGGTACAAAGAAACCCCGCACTGGATGAAGGGAAGGAAGTTTGGGAACAAATCATTACCATAAAAGAAATTGTTTCTGTAGGAAGTGCTCCTGCAGAAGCCGATATAAAAATTGAAGAATCGAAAAGTTAAGTATGCTACAGATTAAGAATTTACACGCCAGTGTAGAAGATAAAGATATTTTAAAAGGAATTGACCTTCATGTAAAACCGGGGGAGGTTCATGCAATCATGGGTCCTAATGGTTCTGGGAAAAGTACCTTCGCATCCGTCATAGCCGGTAATGAAGATTTCGACGTAACCCAAGGGGATGTGTTGTTGGATGGGGAAGATATCAACGAGTTGGATCCCGAAGAAAGAGCGCATAAAGGCATTTTTCTTTCTTTTCAATACCCTGTGGAAATCCCGGGGGTCACGGTCACGAATTTTATCAAAACGGCTATCAATGAAACCCGAAAGGCTCAGGGCATGGAAGACATGCCCGCGGGTGAAATGCTGAAAAAAATAAAAGAAAAGGCCGATTTGTTGGATATCGATCGAAAGTTTCTTTCCCGCTCTTTAAATGAAGGGTTTTCTGGAGGGGAAAAGAAACGAAATGAAATCTTTCAAATGGCCATGATGGAACCCAAGTTGGCTATTTTGGATGAAACCGATTCCGGGCTAGATATCGATGCCCTGAAAATTGTAGCCAATGGAGTGAATAAGCTAAGAAGTCCAGAAAATGCTGTCATTGTGATTACCCACTATCAGCGACTGTTGGATTATATTGTTCCCGATTTTGTACATGTATTGTTAGACGGTAAAATCGTAAAGTCTGGCACCAAGGAATTGGCTTACGAGTTAGAAGAAAAAGGATACGATTGGATTAAAGAAGAAGTAAAAGCTTAACTATGAGCTTAAAAGACAAACTGATATCATCATATTTGGCCTTCGAAGATTATTTGCAGGAAGATTCTCCTATTCACGAACTTCGAAACCATGCCATTAAAAATTTTGAAACCAAAGGATTTCCTTCCAAAAAAGAAGAAGCTTGGAAATATACCTCTTTAAATTCTCTGTTGAAGGAGGATTACAGTATTTTCCCGAAGCAGGAATCATCCATTGAATTTAAGGACGTTAAAAAGTATTTTCTTCACGAAGTCGATACGTACAAAATTGTATTTGTCGATGGCGTATATAGTTCTTTTTTGTCCTCCACCACGCATGAAGGAATGGATATCTGTCTACTTTCTGCAGCGTTGAGCAAAGATAAATACAAGCCCGTTATTGAAACCTATTTCAATAAAGTTGCTAAAGAGGAAAGTTTGACTTCCCTCAATACGGCTTTTGCCAAAGAAGGGGCTTATATCTATATTCCAAACCACAAAGAAGTAGAAAAACCTGTAGAGATTGTAAATTTCTATACGGGTTCTGAAGCGGCTTTAATGCTTCAGCCACGTAATTTGGTAGTGGTGGGTGAAAACGCTCACATTCAAATCATTGAAAGACATCAAAGTCTTTCAGGAAATCCGGTGCTAACAAATTCAGTAACCGAAATATTTGCTGAAAAAAGGGCCTATATCGATTATTATAAAATTCAGAACGACCTGCCATCCGCTTCTTTAATTGATAGTACTTACATCAAACAAGAACGGGATAGTGTGTGCAGTGTGCATACTTTTTCATTTGGTGGAAAGTTAATACGCAACAACCTAAATTATTATCAGTACGGAGAACATTGTGATTCGATACTGAAAGGGATTACTATTTTGGAAGACAAACAGCATGTGGACCACAATACGTTAGTACACCACATTGCTCCCAACTGTGAGAGTCATCAGGATTACAAAGGTATTTTTGATGATCGCTCTACCGGTGTTTTCAACGGAAAAGTGTACGTAGAGAAAGATGCCCAAAAACTGGATGCCTTTCAGCAGAATAATAATATCTTAATTAGCGATAAGGCTACTATTAATGCCAAGCCGCAATTGGAAATCTTTGCAGACGATGTAAAATGTTCGCATGGTTGTACCATTGGGCAGCTAGATGAGGATGCGATGTTTTATCTGCGTTCCCGCGGAATTGGCAAAAAAGAAGCACGTGCTTTATTGATGTATGCTTTTGCCAATAATGTGTTGGAAAGTGTAAAAATCCCTGAATTGAAAAAACGAATCAATTTGCTGATCGCCAAGAAAATAGGGGTAAGCTTAGGATTCGATCTTTAAAAAAGAATTGCGGTGACATTTAATGTAGAAAAAATACGCCAAGACTTTCCCATACTTCAACGAAAAGTCAATGGGTATCCTTTGGTATATTTTGACAATGCAGCAACTTCCCAAAAGCCTCAAGCAGTGATCGACTGTATGGTCGATTATTATTCGCATTACAACGCGAATATCCACCGTGGAGTACATACGTTATCTCAGGAAGCTACAGATGCTTATGAAGCCGCTAGAAGAAAAATTCAAAAGCATTTTCAAATCCTTCATCCAGAAGAAGTGATTTTTACTTCTGGGACTACCCATGGTATCAACTTGGTGGCTCATGGTTTTGCAAATTTTTTAAAAAAAGGGGATGAAGTATTGGTTTCGGCCTTAGAACATCATTCCAATATTGTGCCTTGGCAGATGTTGTGTGAAAAAACGGGGGCTATTTTAAAAGTAATTCCTATGAACGAGGCAGGCGAGTTGGTAATGGATGCTTTTGAAGCGTTACTTTCAGAAAAGACCCAATTGGTTTTTATTAACCATGTCTCTAATGCTTTGGGGACTATCAATCCCATTGCTGAAATAATTGACAAAGCCCATGCAAAGGGAGCGGCGGTATTAGTCGATGGAGCCCAATCCTGCGCTCATGAAAAACCTAACTTGGCTGAATTGGACGTCGATTTTTACGTCACTTCAGCGCATAAAATGTGTGGTCCTACCGGAGTAGGAATTCTTTATGGGAAAAAACAGTGGCTAGAGAAGCTTCCTCCTTACCAAGGAGGAGGGGAAATGATTAAGGAAGTGACTTTTGAAAAAACCACCTATGCCGAATTGCCCCATAAATTTGAAGCAGGAACCCCTAATATTTGTGGAGGCATCGCCTTTGGAGCAGCGGTAGATTATTTAAATAGCATAGGTTTTGATGAAATTGAAGCCTATGAAAAAGAATTGTTGCACTATGCTACCCAAGAATTGCTGAAAATAGAAGGATTGAAAATTTACGGAACCTCCAAGAAAAAGACTTCGGTGGTTTCTTTCAACATCAAAGATATTCACCCTTACGATATAGGAACTATTGTTGACAAACTGGGCATTGCTGTAAGGACTGGGCATCATTGTGCACAGCCTGTGATGCAGTTTTACAAAATCCCTGGCACGGTTCGTGCCTCTTTTTCATTCTATAACACCAAAGAAGAGATCGATAAATTGGTAGAAGCGGTTAAAAAGGCAAAATCGATGCTTAGTTAACACATTTTTAAAAGCTTCTCTCTAAGTTTTGTAGTATCTTCGGAATAATTAAAACAGCAACAAATGAAAAAGTTCATCTTAATTTTACTAACAACCGTACTCTTTATAAGTTGTGACGAAACAAAAAAAGTAATTGATGCCGCTGGAAACGTTCAGCTTTCAGGAACCTATAACGTGGTAACTGTGGGAGGGGAAACGGTGCAAAATAACAATCCTTACATTACTTTTACAGCTTTAGACAAAGCGATAAACGGTAATACGGGCTGCAATAGTTTTTTTGGTAAATACACCTTGGATCTTTATGCCCTATCTTTTATGGATATTGCCTCTACCGAAAAAGCTTGTGACCAACCCATTATGGATGTAGAAAATGCTTTTTTACAAGCCTTAAGAAATACGGGCTCCTATCAAATACAAGATGGAGTGTTAACACTTTATTCCAAGAATGATCGGGCGGTATTGTTAACAGCTCAAAAAGAGAAGAATTCGGAAAATTAATTCATGAGTATCTCACAAATACAAGAAGAAATAATTGAGGAGTTTTCCCTTTTCGATGATTGGATGGATAAGTATGAACATCTCATTGAAATGGGAAAGTCCCTACCTATTATTGAAGAAAATTTAAAAACGGAGGATAAACTGATTAAAGGCTGCCAAAGTAAAGTATGGCTCCATGCCGAATTAAAAGAAGGAAAGGTGGTGTATACAGCCGATAGCGATGCCATTATTACCAAAGGGATTATTGCGGTATTAATACGGGTGTTTTCACATCAGGCACCAGAACATATTGTCGAGGCCAACACCCAGTTTATTGATGAGATCGGGTTAAAGGAACACCTTTCGCCCACAAGGGCCAACGGATTGGTCTCTATGATCAAACAAATGAAATTATATGCAGTGGCGTTTCAAGCGCAAATAGATAACTAAAAGAATATGAGTACAACCGAAATAGATACGACCGAGTTGGGGGAAAAAATAGTGAAGGTTCTAAAAACTATTTTTGATCCAGAAATACCTGTTGATATCTACGAATTGGGTCTTATTTATGATGTTCTTGTAAATGAAGACCAAGAAGTGAAAATTTTGATGACGCTTACCACTCCCAACTGTCCTGTGGCAGAAACCCTTCCTTTGGAAGTTGAAGAAAAGGTAAAAAGTATAAAAATGGTGAAGGACGCGGAAGTAGAAATCACTTTCGATCCGCCTTGGAGCCAGGATTTAATGAGTGAAGAAGCCAAACTGGAACTGGGGATGTTATAATGGAAGGAGAAATTATAAATAGGGTGGCCAATAGTGCTTTAGTAACATTCGATCTAGAAGCTTTTTATCCTCAAGGGAAACGAATTTCCTTAGATATTTCACAATGGTTATTTGAAGGATTGATTTTAAAGGAAAAGGATTTTCGAGCTGCTGTAAAAGATTTAGAAGTTTCCCAATATCAAGATTGCTATGTGGCCATCTATTGCAGTTCGGAAGCCATTGTACCTGCATGGGCTTATATGTTGGTTGCTTCCAGACTTTCAGAAGTAACAAAAAAAGTAGCCGTAGGGACATTGAACGATTTGGAAACCTTGCTGTTTACGGAAATCATCCAAAATATGGATCTATCCCATCTAGAAAATAAACCCGTGATCATAAAAGGTTGTGCACACAAACCCATTCCCGAAAACGCCTTTATCCTCCTTACCCAAAAGCTTCGCAAGGTAGCCAAAAGTGTGATGTATGGTGAAGCATGTTCGGCAGTCCCCCTTTTTAAAAACAAATAACTGAATTTCAGTTTTTTTGGAATTTCGACCCACGCTATTTTTTGTTAAAATTTTCTTTCCCTGAAAAAAAAAGCACAGTACTTTTGTGCCAAATTCTAAAATAAAACCGATGAAAAAAATACTATTTTTTCTAGCACTTTTTTCAAGTGCCTTTATGATGCAAGCGCAAGAAGATGCCTCTTCGGAAGAAGAAAATAAAGACGGATGGAGTAAGGAAGGGAATATTTCCTTGTTATTCAGCCAAGCAGCCTTTAATGCCGAATGGACAGGTGGAGGTACTTCAAACTATGCTGCAAATTTGAACCTTTCCTATACAGCCAATTACAAAAGTGGTGATTGGGCTTGGGACAACCGATTGTTGGTGGACTACGGTATTAGTAAAACCAGAGACCAAGAATTCACCCGTAAAACAAGTGACCGATTTGAGATCAATTCTATCTTAGGAAAGCAAATCAATGAAAGCAATTGGTATTATTCTTATTTCCTGAATTTTAAAACACAAATGACCTCTGGGTACGTGTTCGGGGAAGATGCCAATGGAAATGAAACCAGAACCGAGACTACCAAGGCTTTTTCACCAGCTTACTTACAAACAGGTCCTGGAGCCCTTTGGAAAAAGAGCGACAACTTATTTGTGAATATCTCACCTGCAACAGCAAAGTTTATTTTCGTAAATGGAGATTTTACCGATATAGGAAGCGATCAAGCCTCTATTGATGCTTTTAACGAAGCAGGGGGGTATTTTGGGGTAGAGGCAAATGAAACCATGCGTTTTGAGTTTGGAGCCTCTTTAAATGCTTATGCCAAGTTCAAAATCATGGAAAACATTTCTTTTGAAAACATTTTGAATCTTTACAGCAACTACCTTGAAGATCCGCAAAACGTAGATATAGACTATACGGCTAATGTAGTTATGACCGTGAATAAGTGGATTACTGCCAATGTCGCTTTCCAAGCTATTTACGATGATAATGCCGTTCAGGCATTCCAAATTCGTGAAGCATTGGGGGTAGGGCTAACCTATGGTTTCTAATAAAAAAACTACAATCATTTTGGAAAAGCCTGTGACATTCACAGGCTTTTTTTATTCTTCTGTATATTCCGGATAGAGGAAATTATTGTAGGGAAATCTGGTAATGTGTATATCCCGCACTTTTTCATAGACAATCCTTCGGAATTCCTCCCAGTTTTCTTTGTTCAAGGCGGAAACAAAAATAGCATCGCCATCGGTTCGCGCCATGTAGGTTTTCTTCCATTCAGCAAGTGAGTAATGGGCGGTGGTTTTTTCTGAAACTAAATCATCTTCCTCAATTATTTCGGGTTGATACGCATCAATTTTATTAAAAACCATTAAAGTAGGTTTGTCTTTGCTATCTATTTCATCCAAAATTTTATTCACCGAAGCAATATGGTCTTCAAAGGAACCATGCGAAATATCCACTACGTGCAATAATAAATCGGCTTCCCGAACTTCATCCAAGGTACTTTTAAAGGATTCGACCAATTGGGTGGGAAGTTTTCTAATAAACCCTACCGTATCACTTAATAAAAAAGGTAGATTGCCAATCACGACTTTTCGTACGGTCGTATCTAAAGTCGCAAAAAGCTTGTTTTCGGCAAATACTTCACTCTTGCTTAAGACATTCATAAGGGTAGATTTTCCCACATTGGTATATCCTACCAAGGCTACACGAACCAAGCTTCCCCGGTTGCCGCGTTGCACCTCCATTTGTTTGTCGATTTTTTCCAGCTTCTTTTTTAAAAGGGCAATACGGTCCCTAACAATTCGGCGGTCGGTTTCAATCTCGGTTTCACCAGGACCCCGCATTCCAATACCCCCTCGCTGTCTTTCAAGGTGCGTCCACATTCCTGCTAGTCTTGGAAGTAGGTATTCGTACTGGGCGAGCTCTACTTGGGTTCTTGCATAACTGGTTTGTGCCCGTTGGGCAAAAATATCGAGAATAAGATTGGTTCGATCGATAATCTTACACTTCAGCAGTTTCTCAATATTTTTTTGTTGGGCAGGAGAAAGTTCATCATCAAAAATAGCCGTGCCCACTTCATGTTCCTTTACATAGTCCCTTACTTCTTCCATCTTTCCCGTACCAATAAATGTCTTAGGGTTCGGGACTTCCATTTTTTGGGTAAATCGTTTTAAGACTTCCCCTCCAGCGGTATAAGCAAGGAACTCCAATTCGTCTAGGTACTCTTTGGACTTTTCTTCATCCTGAATTTTGGTGATGAGCCCAATTAATACTACTTTTTCATATTCGTGTTCTTTCGGTTCTAGCATAGATTTTTATTAGAAACACAAAGGTACAAAACTGTTTGCAGCTGTTTTTGTAATTTGCACTTAAAACCATTCGATGTTTCAGGAGGCTTCAAATACCCATAATTATTTTACAGTAGGGTTCTACAACCTTGAAAATCTATTTGATACGGTAGACGACCCAAAAACCTTAGACGATGACTTTACAGCAGAAGCTTCCAAAAAATGGAATGATAAGCGACTTCAGAAAAAGCTACGGAAATTAGGAAAAGTTATCTCCAAATTGGGCTATAAGGAAATTGGACATCCTCCTGTTATTTTGGGCGTAGCAGAAGTTGAAAACAGTAATGTTTTGGAGCAATTGGCACACTCAAAACACCTAAAGGAAAAACAATACGGTTACGTGCATTTTGATTCTCCAGATGAAAGGGGAATTGACACGGCGCTTTTATATAGAAAGGATTATTTCAGCGTCAAGAATAAAGAGGCTCATTCCTTATATGTTGAAAATGAACTTGGTGAGCGGGATTTTACTCGTGATATTCTTCATGTATATGGAATACTAGGAGGAATGCCACTGCACGTTTTGGTAAACCATTGGCCATCAAGAAGGCAGGGTACCGAGGAGACTTCGTATAAAAGGGTAAAAGCGGCTCAAAAAAACTTGGAGATTGTTCAGGAAATCCTAAAAGGGGAACCGGAGGCAAGAATCTTGATCATGGGAGATTTCAATGATGACCCACACAGTAAAAGTGTAAAGACCCTAACTTCAGATAATTTTTACAATCCTATGGAATTACTGTTAACCCGCGAAAGCGGGAGTTTGGGACACCGGTATGCTTGGCATTTGTTTGATCAGATCATCGTATCTCATAATTTTCTCAAGGGACATGATAATAAGTTCCAGTTTAAAACAGCACGCATTTATAAACCGAAGAATATTCAAGAATACAAAGGAGGGTATAAAGGCTTTCCGTTTCGAACCTATGTAGGGACAAAATACCGTGGGGGTTTTAGCGATCACTTTCCGGTATATGCTATTTTTTCAATTGGGAAATAAACTTTGGGTAGGTGTAATTAATCGGAAATTTATTTCAACTTAACTAAAATTTAATATTGCCATTACTTATTTCAGTTTTTTCTTTACTTTAGTCGCAAAATAACCACCAATCATCTTTTAAAATGAAGATATATCTATCTTTTTTTCGCTCCTTTGAGTTGAAAAATCTCTTTGTTATTGCTGTTTTTTTTCTAGGATCCATGACTTCTTTTGCGCAAGGGCCTGGTTCTCTTTTTGTGGATGCAGGACCTGACGTTACCATTGATTGCTCTAATGGTTCTGGATGTACAGACCTTACCGCGAATTTCTTGGAAACTTTTGAGACCATCAGTGAAACATACACGGTCGAAGGTATTCCCTATAACCCTCCCTTTCCATTTGATGGTTTGGCCAATTCTTTGAATCCAAATATTGACGATGCTTGGTCTCCGGTAGATAACCTTCCTTATGACTTTTGTTTTTTTGGAAATGTGGAAACAGAATTTCAGGTAGGTTCCAATGGGGTGATACGTTTTGATGTAGACCCGGGAGACACGACCAATGGATGGTCTTTTACAGAAAATTTACCAAACAATACCAACCCTACGTTAGCAGAAGCTAACGTTTTTACTCCTGGACATGATATTGATCCTTCTGTTTCTACCACGGAAGAGATTGCCTATGAGGTTTTGGGCACCTTCCCTAATCGGGTTTTGGTGGTTTCTTATTTTGAAGTGCCCATGTTTTCTGGGGCATGTAATAACTTATTGGCTACCCAGATGGTAGTTTTTTATGAGTTTTCCAACGTAATTGAAATTTACATTCAGGATAAACCCTCTTGCCCTTCATGGAATAGTGGAAATGCTGTTATTGGTATTCAAAATAATGATGGAGACATTGCGTATGTACCACCCGGAAGAAATACTTCAGACTCTCCTTGGACAGCCACTAATGAAGCTTGGCGTTTTACTCCAGATGGAGCGCCAACCTACGTTTTTGAATGGTTGGATGCTTCGGGGACCGTCATAGGGACCGATCCTACAATTGAGGTTTGTCCTACCGAAGTTTCGGTTTATACAGCTAGGGTCACTTACAGTAACTGTAATGGGGATGTAGTGGTTTTGGAAGATGAGGTAGAAGTGACTCCAGCGCCAGGAAGCTTTAGTGTGGATTTGGGAGGTGATCAAGTTTTTTGTGATACCCCTTCTTATGATATCACTGCAGCATTAGATGGCGCAGACCCTGCAGATGCTACCTTTTTATGGAATACTTCGGAAACGACACAAACCATCACGGTTTCTGCAACAGGAACGTATTCAGTAGACGTAACCGTAGCTGGTTGTACAGTAACGGAAAGTGTTGAGATCACGTTCCTTACCAGCCCAGATTGTAACATTGAGCCCGTTTGTGAAAGTGTTGATTTTGAAGAGAACTTTGGTACAGGTACTGGACGGGTCTGTGATTTAAATGGAGCTTCTACAACGTATATCTGTAACGATTTAAGTCAGATAGAAGATGGCGAATACACCATTAGCAATACCTCTACAGGCTTAAATACCGGTTGGCATGTAGGCATGGAAGACCATACGGAAGGGGATGTAGACGGTAGAATGCTTTTTGTGAATGCCGATTTTAACCCAGGGGAATTCTATAGAAGAACCATCACTTTGAATCCAGATGGGGACTATTTCTTCAGCGCCTGGATTACAACGGTGTATGATACCGATACCAATATTTGTGGAGGAACAAGTATTCCTTCCAACGTTATTTTCAGAATTGAAGATACTTCTGGAAACCTAATAGAAGAAACCAATACAGGGGATATTCCTAATGGTCCAGACCCTAACTGGCAAGAGTATTTGATCAATTTCAACACAGGGGCAAACTCAGACATTCAGTTGGTATTGATCAACAACTCCATAGGTGGCTGTGGTAACGATCTTGCGATCGATGATATTACCTTGTCCTTGCAAAATAGCCAGCCTCAAATTGTCACTCCAGACGATATGTTTAGTTGTGATCAATCTGGGGGGACAGGATCAGCAACCTTCGATTTAGAAAGTCAGATTCCTACTATTTTGGATGGTCAAGACCCTGCACAGTTTAATATAACCTTCCATTTAAGTCAGTTAAATGCCGAAGCCAATATTGGAGCCATTGATACGCCTTCTGCTTACGAAAACACAGAAAATCCGGAAACCATTTATGTTCGGGTTGAAAAAGCTTCAGAGCCTACGTGTTATAGCACTGTAGAATTTGATTTGTTGGTGGGTGAAACGGTAGACCTTCAAATCGACCTTTCTGAAAGTTTTGAAATATGTCAAGGTGAGGATTTTCCAGAATTAAACGCTACTCCACAAAACCCAGATGTCGATTTAACCATTGTCACCTATGAATGGGTCGATGGAGATGGAGCCATTGTGTCCACCGATGCAGTGTTTACTCCTACTTCAGCGGGGACTTACACTGTAACGGTTACTTTCCCACCTTGTAATGAGGAAACCTTATCGACTACAATTACCGTTACCGAACCTCCGGTGCTCGATTTAGGACAAGATGTTGTGCTTTGTGAAGGAGAGAGTTTCGAAATTATTCCTGAAATTACTGGAAACACCGATGGAATCTCCTACCTATGGAGCACAGGTGAAACCAGTGAAACCATAGTGGTGGACGCCTCTGGAACCTATGATCTAGAAATTACGGTAGGCTCGTGTGTCGTTACCGATTCAATAAACATTGAGATTAATGAGAATCCTATAGTAACTATTGGTGATGATTTCAAAACTTGTCCAGATGAGACCAATGTGCTCACGGCTAGTAGTGATCAAAGTGATGTTACTTACCAATGGTATTTAAATGGTGAAATCCTTACAGGGGAAACCAATAGTACACTCGAGTTTTCCATTCCTTCCAATACGGTTGGGGGACAAATTTATACTGTTGAAGTAGCGGCAGGATCTTGTGTGTCTTCAGCAGATATAACAGTTCAATTATACGATGTAGATAATTGTACTATTTCTGAAGGACTGTCCCCTAACGGCGATGGCCTTAACGATTGTTTGGATTTAGAATTCCTATCCGATCGTACCGATGGCTTTTCTTTGGAAATGTTCAATCGTTATGGGATGAGTGTTTACCAGAATTCAGATTATATAAATGAATTCTGCGGAATTGACCAAGACGGGAATGAGCTTCCTACGGGAACGTATTTTTATGTGTTGAAATTTAATACTCCTGACGCCATTTATGGTGAGGTAAAAACAGGATGGATTTATATTAATAAAGCAGAAAACTAATATCATAAAACAACCAAGATGCCACTAAAGAAAATACTACTTACATTTTTCTTTCTAAGCACTTTTGCGGGTTTTGCTCAAATTTCGATCGATGAAACCCTCACGGTACAAGAGCTTGTAGAGGATGTGTTGATCAATTCAGATTGTGCGGAAGTTTCCAACTTTTCTTCTTCTACTGGAACCGATTTTGGAGATGTAAATGGAATTGCTTTTTTTGACGCAAACGGCTCCGATTTCCCTTTCTCATCGGGAGTGATTTTGAGTTCTGGAAATGTGCAAAATGCCCCAGGACCTAACTTAACAGTCCATAGTGACGGAGGGTTTGGTTGGCCTGGAGATGCCGACTTAGAAGCAAACACCACAGCAACAAGTACCAACAATGCTTCGTGGATTCAGTTTGATTTTACTCCTTTTGTGACCGAAATCAGCTTTGATTTTATCATGGCTTCGGAAGAATACAACGAAAATTTTGAATGTACCTTTTCCGATGCCTTTGCTTTTATCCTAACAGACCAAAGTACGGGAATCTCCCAAAACTTGGCGGTACTACCTGGAACGACGACTCCTATTGAAGTAACCAATATTCGCCCTGAAGTAATAGGGCAATGCAATGCTGTAAATGAAGAGTTTTTCGATCAATATAATTTTGAGCCAGTTGCCAACCCAAACGTGAATACCATCCCTGCTGCTGAAGCTCCTATCGATTTTAATGGACAAACCATTCAGCTTACCGCAACAGCGACGGTGGTTAGTGGGAATGACTATACCATAAAACTAGTAGTGGCCGATGAAAGCGACACAGCTTTCGATATGGCCGTTTTTTTGGAAGCCAATAGCTTCAATATTGGTGCGGTAGATTTAGGAGGGGATATTTTATTAGGTTCTGGAGATGCCCTTTGTACGGGTGAGGTAATTACGTTAGATGCAGGAACCCTTCCAGATGCTACCTATATGTGGTTTAGGGATGGAGTGGAAATCCCAGGAGAGACGAATCCTACTTTAGATGTTTCCGAAACAGGGCTTTATAGGGTTGAAGTTTCCCTAGCCTCTGGTGGGTGTACAGCAAATGACGAGGTCTTGGTCGAATTTTTCTCGCTTCCTGCATTCGATTTGGGAGAAGATATCCTAGGATGTGACAATTCTCCAACAATTTTGGATGCTACAGTGACCAATCCTTCCGAATTGACCGATATTAGCTATAAATGGTTCCAAGATGGTGTAGAGATTGTGGGCGAAACCAACCCAACCCTTGAAGTTACGGAAGCAGGGCTTTATACTGCTGAAGTTACAGGTAATGGCTGTGTGTCCACCGATGCTATTACCGTAAGTATTTTGGCATTTACCATCGATCTTGGCGGAGATCAAATAGTTTGTGACGAAGCTTCTTATACGATAACTGCAGCACTAGACGGAATCAATCCTTCTGATGCCAGTTTCTTGTGGAGTACAGGGCAAACTACGCAATCTATTACAGTTACCACTTCAGGCGATTATACGGTGACAGTTACTTCCCAAGGATGTGAAAAATCGGAAACAGTTACAATTCTTTTTTCTGAAAGCCCTGTAATAGATTTAGGAGACGATTTTGAAACGTGCTTTACTGAGGCCGTAATATTGGATGCATCGCCTGCCAATTACAATCCTTCCGAAGCAAACTACCAATGGTTTTTGGATGGGAATGAAATTGAAGGAGCCACCCAAGCTACCCTTACCATTACTCAAACAGGACTGTATCGTGTAGTGGTTACCGCTGGAAATTGTATTTCTGAAGATACTATTTTGGTTTCTCCAAGGGAAGACTTGGTGGTAACATTGGGAGACGATTTTAGAACTTGTCCTAACGAGACACAAATTCTAACGGCCGTTACCGATGAAACAGATGTTACGTATCAATGGTATTTAAATGGAGAACTTATTACAGGTGCTTCCGAAGCAACCTTGGAAATCACCATTCCTGAAAATGAAATAGGCTCTCTTACCTATACCGTAGAAATCCTCTTGGGAGAATGTTCTGGGACGGCAGAAGTAACTATTTTGCCTTATGATATTGATAATTGTACCATTTCAGAAGGGCTTTCCCCTAATGGTGATGGTCTTAACGATTGCTTAGATCTTCAGTTTTTAGTAGATCGTAGTGGAGTACTATCCTTGGAAATATTCAATAGATATGGATTGAGCGTTTTTCAAAATGAAGACTATATCAATGATTTCTGTGGAATCGATAGCGACGGGAACGCCTTAGGGACCGGAACCTATTTCTATGTATTAAAGTTTGAAAACCCAGATCCTGTATACGGAGAACTAAAAACAGGCTGGATATATATTAACACCGAAGAATAAAACTAACGAGAATAATAAACAACCATAATAATGAAAAAGCTGTCACTATTAGTAATTTTAATTTGTATACTAGGTACCAGTATTGTAACGGCTCAGCAAGATCCTCAGTACACACAATACATGTACAATATGAATGTCGTAAACCCAGCATATGCAGGCTCTAAAGAAGCACTGTCTTTAACGGCTTTGTACCGTAAGCAGTGGTCTGGACTAGAGGGCGCTCCAGAAACCATTACTTTTTCGGGACACTCTCCAATATCAGATAAAGTAGGTTTGGGGCTTTCAGCAATTAAAGATGAGTTAGGTCCAGTGAAAGAAACCAATGTGTATGCAGATTTCTCCTATACCCTTCAAATGAGTGAAAGCTTGTATTTGGCATTAGGTATAAAAGCGGGAGCCACCTTTCATGATGTGGGATTAACCGATTTAACGACTCAGGATATTAATGACCCTTTTTTCTCTACCGATATTAATAATACGTATCCTAACGTAGGAGCGGGTGCTTTTTTCTATGGTGACAATTTTTATATTGGTCTTTCGGTACCTAACTTCTTAACGTCGGTACATTTAGATGAAAATGGATTGAAATATGGAAGTGAAACCATGCACTATTTTGCAACAGCAGGATATGTATTTCAGGTTAATGAAAACTTCAAATTAAAACCTTCTACCATGGTGAAATCTGCTTTTGATGCACCACTTTCCTTCGATGTCAACTTAAACGCACTATTCTACGAAAAGTTTGAAATAGGAGCTTCTTACCGTTTGGAAGATTCTTTTGCAGGGATGGTTGGGTTTCAGGCGACCGATTTCCTAAGAATAGGATACGCTTACGATCACGTTGTAAGTGAATTGGATGTGGTGACCAATGCATCGCACGAAGTTATTTTAACTTTCGACCTTATTTTCAAGCAAAAATCACTTCGTTCACCTAGATACTTCTAATAGTTAACTTTATAAGTTCAGTAACATGAAAAATATTTTTACACTTCTTCTTATATGTGCAGTAACATTTGTCACTGCTCAAAATAAAGACACCAAAAAAGCAGATGAACTCTATAATAGGCTTGCGTATACCGATGCAGCCGAAGCCTATCAAAAATTGATTAAAAAAGGGAAAGGGGACCGCTACGTTTTTGAACAATTAGGAAACTCCTATTATTATATCAACGATACCAAAAAAGCAGAATCTTACTATAAACGTGTGGTAAAAGGCCGTAGTGTAAAACCAGAAACGGTTTACAATTATGCACAAGTCCTTAAAGCGAATGGCAAGTATAGTGATTACAACACTTGGATGAAAAAGTTTGCTGAAATGGAACCCAGCGATTCGAGAGCACAGGAATTTATGAAGAACCCTAATTATGTTCCCCAAATCGTTGAAGGGTATGCCACTTTTGAAGCTAAAAACCTGGAAGATATCAATACCGAATATTCAGAATTTGGGGGAATAACCAAAGAAAAGGATTTCTACTTTTCTTCCGCAAGAAATACCTCCCGTAAAAAATACCACTGGAACGAAGAGCCTTTTTTGGATATTTATAAAGCAGAGCATGTTGGGAATACGGTTAAAAACGCAACCCTTTTGGAAGGCGATGTAAATACCAAATTTCATGAAGGGAATATGACCTTTTCCCCCGATGGAAAACGCATGTATTTTGATCGTAACGACTATTTGAACGGAAAATACGAAAAGAGTGAGGAAGGCATCAATCAAATCAATTTGTATTATTCCGAATGGGTGAATGGCGGTTGGAAAGGGACCTATGCAGTGCCTTTCAATAGTAGTGAATACTCTACAGGGCATCCAGCTCTAAGCCCCGATGGTAAAACTTTATATTTTGTAAGTGATATGCCCGGTGGGCAAGGAGGATCAGATATTTATAGGGTAAGTGTGGATGCGGAAGGAAACTTTGGAACTCCTAAAGCGTTAGGAAGTAATATCAATACCGAAGGAAAAGAAGTATTCCCTTACATCGACGCTAACGGAGCCCTATATTTTTCTAGTGATGGACATATGGGACTCGGGGGATTGGACGGATTTTATGCGGAAGCCAGTGGCAATGGATTCAAAGATCCGGTAAACTTAGGAAAAGGGGCCAATACAGAGGATGATGACTTCGCTTTCATCTATAATCCAAACACTAAAGTTGGATATATGAGTTCCAACCGAAAAGGTGGAAAGGGAAGTGACGATATTTATATGATTACTCCAGTTGAGCCACCTTGTAAAGTAGATATGGACATCATGGTAGTAAATGAATATACTGGAGAGCCTATCTTCGGCGCTCGATTAGACTTATACGATGGGGAAGAAAACATGCTTACTTCAAGAACGACTGCAGAAGACGGAAACGGAAGTATTGAAGGCGCTTGCGATCAAGACCATATTGTACAAGCCGTTATGAGAGGGTATGAGCCTAATTCTGTAGAAGTAGCGGCGCAAGGAAAAGGAAAAGTTTCCAAAACTATCAAACTGCGACCTATAGAAGCCATTATTGTGGATGACAAGGTTGAGCTAGATCCGATTCTTTTCGATTATGATAAGCATAATATTAAGCCACAAGCTGCATTCGAATTGGATAAGCTGGTTGATATCATGCAAAAATACCCTAATATGAAGATTAAGGTGAATAGTTATACCGACAATAGAGGAAATGATCAATACAATAAAGAACTTTCTGAAAGACGTGCGCAATCTACCGTACAGTATGTTATTTCTAAAGGAATTGATGCCTCTAGGATTAGCGGGGAAGGATTCGGGGAGGAAAACCCAGCTGTACCTTGTGGTGATAACTGTAGCGACGCAGATCATCAGAAAAACAGAAGATCCGAATTTATTATCGTAGAGCGTTAAAAGTTTCATAACTAACCAAATAATCAAGACCCTACTGAAAAGTAGGGTTTTTTGTTTCAATAACTTTTACCACTCAAACTATTGAAAAAAGAATTTAATAAGTTATTGCTACTCAATATTAAAAGTGAATGTAAATAATTGTAAACGAAAGTAAATAGGTAACTACCGAATAGTATTTGAGCGCTGTACTAAGTTTGCCTTGTCGAACTCAATGAAGTATCGATAGTGTAAACTGTTTAACTATTAAATTTAAAATTATGAACACGCTTAGAAACAAAGTACAGTTGATTGGAAACCTTGGGAATGATCCTGAAATCATTACGCTCGAATCTGGTAAGAAATTAGCTAAATTCTCAATTGCTACGAATGAAAATTATAAAAATGCGCAAGGGGAAAAGGTGACCGATACCCAATGGCGCCACGTCGTTGACCATTTGCGACATCGAATTAACCGCCCAAAAGCCGCTGCCTAAGGGCTATCCCGTAAACCCATCCTCTTTTGGAGACTATATAAGGCAGTACCGAATGGCACATTGCTATTCTGCTTTTGAATTGTCTTTAGAACTCGATGTTTACGAATCAACTATATACAAATGGGAGTATGGCAAAACCAAACCCACTCCAAAAAACATTCAAAAAATAATCGAATTTATGGGCTATGACCCACGAATTCATAATCCTTTAAAAATTGAAAATTATGAACTCACTTAGAAATAAAGTACAACTTATAGGTAGATTAGGACAAGATCCAGAAATTATCACTTTTGAAGATGGTGGTAAAATTGCAAGATTTAATCTGGCAATAGATGATAGCTATAAAGACAAACAAGGAAACAAGATAGAGCGTACCTACTGGCATCCAGTAGTAGTAAAAAATGGTCTTGTGAAAGTTGTTGAAAATTACATTACCAAAGGAAAAGAAATTGCTATCGAGGGCAAATTAACAAATCGCTCTTGGGATGATAATGACGGTAAGAAACATTATGTAACCGAAGTTGTTGTAAACGAGTTACTAATGCTTGGAAAATAGTGTTTTAAGAGGCTATCATTTGATAGCCTCTATTTTTTGTATTAATTTAAATTGTTTTTTACGTGCCAGATTAATTCATATTATTAAAAAATTTGTTATTTCTGTACCTGTTCTCCAATTCATATTTAGGTGGTTTTTTTATAACTCCAAACTGCCAAACTATTCATTACAATGGCATAGGCCAATGTTTTTATGGCTAACGGAAGAATATCGGTAAAACCAGAGCCTTTGAGCATTACCATTCGTATGATTTCCACAAAATACTTCACAGGATTAAATTCCGTAAGTATCTGTGCCCATTTTGGCATACTTTCAATAGGTGTAAACAAGCCACTCATCAATATGAATATCACGACAAAAAACCACGAAATAAACATAGCTTGTTGTTGTGTATCGGTAAAGTTTGAAATGAAAAGTCCCATTCCTAAAATTACCAAAATATAAACCGAGGTATAGGCATAGAGCAGTCCCAAGCTTCCTATCATAGGTACATTAAAAATAACTTTAGCTAGAATTAAACCTATGGTCAAAAGCCCCATGCCTAGCACCCAAAATGGGAATAGTTTGCCTATTATAAATTGATACTTTTTTATAGGCGTTACATTGATTTGTTCCAAGGTGCCTATTTCTTTTTCCCTAACAATGTTCATTCCAGATAAAAACAGGGTAATCATTGTAACAAGCAAAACCAAAATACCAGGCACCATGAATGTTTTATAGTTCAAGGTCTGATTGTACCAGAATAAAGGAATACTATCTATACTATTTGGTTTCTGTACAGAATCTGAAATCTGTATCAAATCCATCGCAATATTCTTGTTATAACTCTGTATGATTTGAGAGATGTAAACATTGATTACTCCCGCTGCTGAACCATCTATGGCATCAACAAACACACCTATTGCATTTGTTTTGTCTTTTTGTAAATCCCTTTCAAAATGCACTGGTATATTCAAGTAGGCATCTATTGTACCTTCCTGCATTGCTTGTGAAGCTTCCTTTTCTGAAGAAAATCTTTCTGAAACATTGAAATATGTCGAAGCTTGAAACTGCTCTATCAACCTTCTTGATATGCTACTGTTATCAGCATCAACATATCCAAATTGTATGTTTTTTATCTCGTAGGTCGCTGCATTGGATAAAATAATCAATTGCAGTACAGGCAAAATAAATATGATGGGTAGCATTCCTTTATTTCTAAAGATTTGCTTAAACTCTTTTCGTATGATGTAAAATATTATGCTCATCTTACTCCAATCTGATTTTATATTTTTTCACGCTTATACCTATAAACAATAACGTCATCAAAACAAGAATGGCCGTTTCTTTAAAAATGAAACCAATCCCAATGCCCTTTAGCATAATCCCTTTTACAATAATGATAAACCATTTTGCAGGTATAATGTTACTGATAACCTGAAGCGGTAAGGGCATACTACTTATAGGAAAAATAAATCCTGAAAGCAATATGGTGGGCAACATCAAGCCCATTAAGGAAATCATCATAGCGGTTTGCTGTGTTGCCGATATGGTTGAAATTAAAATCCCCAACGCCAATGATGAGATAATAAACAGCACACTTTCAATTCCTAAAAGGAACAAACTGCCATTTACGGGCACATTAAAGACGAAAATGCTCAACAACACAATAACAATGGCATTGATAACCGATAGGAATATGTATGGAAACACTTTGCCAATAATGACCTGAAAGGGTTTTAAAGGCGAGACCAATAATATTTCCATAGTACCCTGTTCTTTTTCCCTAGTTATAGAAATGGATGTCATCATTGCAGAAACTAACATCAAAATAACCGTCATCACACCAGGAACAAACATATAAACGCTCTTTAGTTCGGTATTATAAACCATTCTGCTTTGTGGTACAATTTGGTAATCTATACTCATATTCCTGTTTGATTCCTGCTGATATTTTTTAAGTATTGAGGACAGATAATTACTGATGGTATTTGCCATATTAGGATCTGTGGCATCGGTAAGTATCTGCACGTTGGCCTGTTTTTCTTTAATAAGATTGTTTCCAAAATTGTTTTCAAATTGAAGTACTGCTTTTACCTTTCCTTTTTTGAATATGTATTCAATGGATGATTCTTTCCGAATAATATCTACAATGCTAAAGTGTTTGGAAGCAGAAATTTTATTGATGATTTCTTTGGATGTGACGTCGTTGGATTGAGCTAAAATGGCAATGTCCACATTGTTGATTTCGTTGGTAATCGCAAAGCCAAACAATAATATTTGAGCTATGGGCATTCCAAACAATATAAACAAGGATCGTTTATCACGGAATATGTGATAAAACTCTTTTTGTACAAAACCTACAAATCGTTTCATCCTCTAGTCAGTTTTAAAAACACATTGTTCATTGTTTTGGTTTTATAATGCTCTTTCAATTTTTTTGGGGTGTCCAGAGCTTCAATTTTACCATTGACCATTATGGAAACACGGTCACAATATTCGGCTTCATCCATATAATGGGTCGTCACAAAAATAGTAGTTCCATTGTGGGTAGCTTTGTAAATCATTTCCCAAAATTGACGTCTTGTAATAGGATCTACTCCGCCAGTAGGCTCATCCAAAAAAACGATTTTAGGCTCGTGCAACAGAGAAACTGAAAACGCCAACTTTTGCTTCCACCCTAGTGGTAATGAAGCTACAAGACTGTTTGTAACTTCTTGAAGCCCTAATTCCTCAACCAGTTCACATCGTTTTTGCTCTATTTGTTTTTTGGATAGTCCATAAATTCCACCAAAAAATGTGATGTTCTCTTTTACGGTCAAGTCATCATACAGGGCGAATTTTTGACTCATATAGCCAATATTTTTCTTAATGGATTCGGCTTCTTTGTACACATCAAATCCCGCAACTGTTGCCTTTCCCGAAGTAGGTGATGAAATCCCAATCAGCATTTTCATTGCTGTGGTTTTGCCTGCGCCATTAGCTCCTAAAAAGCCAAATATTTCGCCAGCCTTAACATGAAAACTGATGCTATTTACCGCAGCAAAATCACCAAACATCTTGGATAAATCTTCTACTTGTATGACGTTCTTATCTTTCATTATTTCGCTAATTCCATAAATGTATCCTCTATGGTAGGTTGGGTTTTTTCTATGTAAATATTTGTAAGGCTTTGGGACTCCAAATAGGCTTTTACACTTTCAGTATCTATCGATTCTCGTTTGTCGGTATAGTGCACAAACTCTCCAAAAGGGAAAATACTGTAGGTATGTTCGTAGTTTGTCAAACTCTTAATAAGGCCATACATATCGTTGGCACGAATATTATATAACGATTTTGGGAAGTGATTGACAATAGCTTTTGGTGTATCAATTTCCAGAATATTGCCATCTTGAATTAATGCAATACGGTCGCATAAGGCAGCTTCGTCCATATAAGGTGTTGATACCAAAATGGTAATGCCTTTTTGCTGTAAGCGTTTTAGCATTTCCCAAAATTCCTTTCTCGACACTGGATCCACACCAGTTGTTGGTTCATCTAAAAACAATACTTTTGGTTTGTGAATCAACGCACAGCTCAATGCCAGTTTTTGCTTCATTCCACCTGAAAGTTTTCCAGCTCGTCGGGTTTTAAAGGGCTCGATTTGCACATAAATATCCTTGATTAAATCGTAGTTTTCCTCAATGGTTGTCCCAAAAATAGTGGCAAAGAAATTCAGGTTTTCTTCAACGGTTAAATCTTGATACAACGAGAAACGTCCAGGCATATAACCAACACTGTTTCTAATGGATTTGTATTCCTTAAGTACATCGTAACCTGCTACGACAGCTTGTCCTTTGTCTGCTAGTAAAAGAGTGGTTAGAATACGGAAAAGGGTTGTTTTTCCTGCGCCATCAGGGCCAATAAGTCCAAAAAGTTCACCAGGTTTTACATCAAAAGAAATATCTGTTAATGCGGTTACTTTACCATAGGATTTTGATATGTTAGAAACGGTAATGCCCATTTTTATTCAAAATACGTGTCGTAAGCGTTTACGTTCTGCTCGATGCTCTTATAAATTTGTTGTGCTTCTTCCAAAGTTTTAGCTTCTTTTAAAGCATCTATTTTATCAATTAACGGAAGCAACCATACGTGCAGATTGTCGTGCGACGGTCCTTTCATAGTACATTCCTTAATCACAAAGTTTTTGTCATTATTGAGTGTTTCGGCAAGCTCGTGATAGTCTTTTAGATCTTTAGGATTGTTTTGCGCGAAAGCTAATTTCATCTTGGTGACACCTTGATTGGTTTCCGGGTTTGCTTCCCATTTGGCACCATTATCCAATTGAATGTTATGCATCCAATCATTGCTAACCAAATTACTTTCAGTATGATGTTCTGTGTGTTCAACTTCATTGTTTTTTATTGTAGTGTTTTCTTTGGGTTGCTCTTTACAGCCTGTAAAAAACAGTGCAGCAGCAATGAGTACGATTACTATTTTATTCATAATTTCAAGTTTTAGGTTTTACTGATTTGTATTCGGGTTTAACCACATTTCGGCTGGCATTCCTATTTTTAGGCTACCATCATTTTTTACCTTTACCTTAACTGCATAGACCAAGGCGACACGTTCTTCTTTGGTTTGAATGATCTTTGGGGTAAATTCTGCTTCCGAAGCAACCCAACTTATGGTGCCTTCATAGGTTTTCATCCCTTTTTGGTCATCGATTTTAATACTTACATTTTCCCCAATAGTTATGTTTGCCAATTGGGTTTCGCTTACATACACTCGCAGTTCCATTGTGGATAAATCTGCAATCTTATAGAGAGGTTTTCCAAAAGCTACAATCTCGTTAGGTTCGGCATATTTGAATAAAACCGTTCCGTTTATTGGATTGACGATTTTGCTTTTTTCTATTTGGTCATCAATTTGTTTGATTTGCACATCAATAGATTTTAACTCATTAACAACAGGTGCATTCTGTATTTCCACACTTCGTATTTGGTTTTGAATCACATCTATGTCTCCTTGTACATCATCCAGTTGTTTTTGCGTGCCTGCGTTGTCTTTTATCAAGTTTTCTACTCTGGTTTTGTTGCTATTGGCTGTTTTTAATTTTGAATTTAAAACGGCAATTTGAGACAAAACCCCTTTGGATTTTGAACTGATTACTGCTTTTGAAACCTGTAACTGTTCCCGTTTTAGCGCAAGTGCGATGGTATCTATATAACCAATAAACTGCGCTTTTTGAAGCACATCGCCTTCGTTGAGGTTAAACTGCATCAGCTTGCCGTTATTTTCTGCCGAAATGGTAACTTCAGTAGCTTCAAAATTTCCATAGCCATCTGCTTTACTGTCGTTGTTGTTGCAAGCGGATAGCAGAACGGAAAGCGTTAGCGTGATTAGTACTGTTTGAATGTTTTTCATCGTTCTTTTATTTTGTGTCTCCTTTTAGAGTGTTGTAGTTGGCTTTTGCCAATTCCAATTGGGTTTTATGTTGATTGAATACGTTTTCTGCTTCGTATAATTTGGTGAGTTCCGTTATATATTCAGAAGTAGTGGTGACACCATTTTTAAGTTGCGATTCCGAAGTGTGTACAACTTCCTGTTGCAAAGCCATAAGCTGCTTGTCAATTTCAATAGTACTTTCAAGCGTTTCAATGTCTTTAAGTTGTTCGTTTAAAGCTGTATTGATATTCAGTTTAAAAACCTCTTCTTGATTGTCTATCAGTTCTTTTGTGTAATCCAGTGTCTGTCTTTGTTTTTTGTTGCTGTTCCAATCAAATACGTTCCAGTTTAGTTTTAAACCAACGATGTAATAGGAGGTAAAGGCATTTTCCAACATATTCAATCCAGGGTTGCCGTAACCACCAGTTGCAAAACCATTGAGTTCCGGAACCATAGATTTTGACAGGATGTCCTGTTGCTGTTCTATTTCTTGTTTTTGCAAACCGTACAATCCTAATTCCGGTCTGTTTAATTCGGAATTTGTTTGTATTGAAATCAAAGGTTTTTGGAACTCCGTTTCAACCGAAATTGGTAGTCCTATGAATGAAGATAAGGTGCTGATTAATTTGGATTTGTTGTTGTTGGCTTCTTGATTTTGCTGAAAAATTTTCAACAATTCAGTTTCAATGACTTTATCAGAAGTAGGCAATAACACACCATTTTTTATTCCCGATTTTACTTCATTTAATTTGCTGTTCAATTGCTGTTCCCTAATTTTTAGCAATGTTCTTTGTTCATCAATCAAAAGAATTGAAAAATATAATTGGTTTACACGCTGTTTTAGTTGATACACATTGACTTCAACCTCTTGTTGCTTTCTGTCGGTAATAATATTTTGCAAACCTTGTGACGCTTTAATTTTTCCGCCATTAAAAATCAATTGGTTAGCCGTAAGGGTAGCTCGATATTGATCATTGTTTAAGGGTTCTATGCCAGTGTTTGGCAAAGGAACCTCTGTAACATCACTCTGATAGGTCGCCTGGGCATTAAGATTAAGCTGTGGCAATGTCTTTGCTCTAATAGCTGAAAGTTCAACTTCCTTTTGTTGCTCTAAAATAGCACGTTGTTTAACGAGAGGGTAATTTGTTTTCAAACCTTCATAACATTCATTTAGACTAATGGTGTTTTGGGTATAACCAAAAATCGTTGTTAGAAAAAAGAGTCCGAATAGATATATGGCTTTCATAAGCTTATTTTTTTATGGCATTAATAATGAAATCAGATACTTCTTTCTTTCGAGCTTCCAATAACATTTTGTACGCCTTGTCATCAACATTTATAAATGCTTTAATTAATGGAGAGGCTACAAAAGGAAATATATTTAAGGACAGTATGTTAATGAACAATTGTTCGGCATTTATTGGAACAATATTGCCAGTTTTCACTTCATTTTTTACTTGAAGTTTAAATTTATCAATGTTCGGAAAAGCAACATTTTTCTTTATTTTCTCAATGAATTTTGGATTTCTATTAAGTTCCTGAATAATGAAGTTTGGCAAATAAGGGTGTTTTATAATAAAACTAATATAATTGTGTGTAAACTTTTTGATTTTATCTTCTAATGAAGAGTCATCATTAAGAATAGCATTGAGCTGTGGTGCTAATAAAGAGAAGGCCTTTTTAAATACAGCCTCGAACAAGAGTTGCTTGCTTCTGTAGTAATAATGTAACATTGCCTTATTGATGCTTGCTTTGTCGGCAATTTCTTGCATTCTGGCACCATCCATTCCTTTAGATTGAAATATTTTTTGTGCTGCTTCTAATATTTGTTCTTCAGTTTTATTGTCTTTATGTTTTGCCATAATTTAACCATTAAGTTTAACCATATGGTTAACAAAAGTAAATAAAAAGATTTAAAAAGAAGCACATTACCAGAAATTTGTGGTTTTAATATGAATAAGGCTAACAAAAGTAGTAAGCAACGAGGCATAATGTGATAGCGTGGGGAAAAACGGCCGATATCGTGGAAAGTTTTGTCACTAAAGGCAAAGAGGTTGCCATTGAAGGAAAATTAACTACTCGCTCCTGGGAGGATAAAGAAGGTCAAAAACGGTATACTACCGAAGTAGTGTGCAGTGAACTTTTAATGCTCGGAAGTAAATAAAAATTGTAAGGATTGATTATGGGGCGGCCGAGGCCGCCCCATAATTTATTTAAGATTTATAAAACCGTTCCCAAAGTGCTTTTTCCAAATGCTCCCGATGGTCTGGGTGGGCTATGGAAATAAGTTCCTTGGCACGCTGCTTTAAGCTTTTTCCAAAGAGATTCACTACACCATACTCCGTAGCAACATAGTGAACGTGAGCACGTGTGGTGGTGACTCCTGCTCCAAACTTTAAGTGAGGAACAATTTTGGAAAGCCCTTTTTTAGTTGTAGAGGGCATGGCAATAATCGGTTTTCCACCTTCCGATAAAGAAGCCCCGCGAATAAAGTCCATTTGGCCACCGACCCCAGAATATTGATAATCTCCAATAGTGTCTGCGCATACTTGACCAGTAAAATCTATTTCAATGGCACTATTGATGGCAGTAACCTTTGGATTCAGTTTAATAATAGAAGTGTCGTTGGTGTACCCTGCTTCCTTAAAATGAACCAAGGGGTTATCATCGATAAAGTCATATAGTTTCCGAGATCCAACAGCGAAGGTAGTCACAATCTTACCGGTTTTAATCTCTTTCTCTTCTCCTGTGACAATCCCCTTTTCAATGAGCGGCAATAAGCCATCCGAAAACATTTCGGTATGGATACCCAACCGTTTATGATTTCCCAGATTGTGCAATACTGCATTTGGAATGTTTCCTATCCCCATTTGTAAGGTGGCTCCGTCTTCAATGAGCCCTGCTACATGCTTTCCTATTTGATGCTCAATTTCTGAAGGTTGTGTGCTTTCTGTTTCATGAATGGACCCTTCATACGATACAGCACAATCTATCTGACTCGCATGAATGATCCCATCTCCATGGGTTCTCGGAACTCTTGGGTTGACTAACGCAATTACTTTTTTGGCTTTTTGAATGGCAGGTAGGGTAATATCTACCGAAACCCCTAAAGAACAGTATCCATGCCTATCTGGAGGGGATACTTGAATAAAAGCCATGTCTAACGGAAGAATATCCCTTCGGAATAACCAATGTATTTCACTAAGAAAAATAGGAATATAATCTCCTTGGTCACTATTCACCCCTTTCCTAACATTCGACCCAACAAAAAAACTGTAGAGTTTAAACGCCTTATTGTAAGGTTCTTGGATGTATTTGGCTTCACCATCGGTGTGTATTTGAACTATTTCAACATCTTCTAATTCTTGATATCGCTCACAAAGATGGTCTATTAAGAGGTTTGGGGTCATGGCAGCCCCCTGGAAAAACACTCGATCTCCAGATTTTACTTGTGCAACGGCTTCCTCTACGGAAACTATTTTTAAATGCGTATGCATGGCCTTTTAATTTAGGGTACAAAGGTCATACTCCTTATTTTGAAAGGATATGATATTTATCAGTAGTAATAGAAAAGAGGCTTCTGAAAGTTAAATTTCATGCCAAAACATCACAAATTCCTTGAATTCCCATTTCAATTATTACCTTTGCAGCCCATAAAAAAGAGGATAAGTATATGACACCCAGTGGAAAAATAGAATTAATGGCCCCGGCAGGGAACTTCGAATCGTTGCAGGCTGCTATTGATAATGGTGCCGATTCGGTGTATTTTGGTGTGGAACAGCTTAATATGCGTGCAAGGGCAAGCATTAATTTTACACTAGAGGACCTTCCGGAAATTGTGAAACGATGCGAAAAGAAACAGGTGCGTACGTATCTTACCTTGAATACGATTATCTACGATCACGATCTTTCTATCATCAAAACATTGTTGGATGCTGCAAAGGCCGCTCATGTCACGGCAGTCATCGCAATGGACCAAGCAGTAATTGCTTATGCAAGACAGATTGGGATGGAAATTCACATTTCTACACAAATCAATATTACCAATATTGAAACGGTAAAATTCTACGCAATGTTTGCGGATACCATGGTAATGAGTCGCGAACTCAGTTTGCGACAGGTAAAGAAAATCGTGGAACAAATTGAAAAAGAGCAGGTGAAAGGACCTTCAGGAAATCTCGTAGAGATTGAAATTTTTGGTCACGGAGCGCTGTGTATGGCTGTTTCTGGAAAGTGTTATTTAAGTCTGCACTCTCATAATTCTTCGGCCAACCGTGGCGCTTGCAAACAAAACTGCCGAAAAAAGTACACGGTTATCGATCAAGAAAGTGGTTTCGAGATTGAACTGGATAACGAATACATGATGTCTCCTAAAGACCTCTGTACCTTAGAGTTTTTAGATCAGGTGATTGATACGGGTGTGAAAGTGCTAAAAATTGAAGGCCGTGGACGAGCGCCCGAATATGTAGCTAAAACCATTAAGACTTATCGTGAAGCCATTGATGCCTATTACGACGGAACTTTTGATCAAGAAAAGGTGAAAACTTGGATGACAGAGTTGGAGAAGGTGTATAACCGTGGTTTTTGGAGTGGTTATTACTTAGGTCAGAAGCTAGGCGAATGGAGCCAAGCCAATGGTTCAAAAGCGACACAAAAGAAGGTCTATATTGGGAAAGGGATGCACTACTTCCCTAAAACCAAGATTGGGGAATTTAAAATTGAAGCTTACGATGTAAAAATCGGGGATACCCTTTTAATCACAGGTCCTACCACGGGAGTGGAAGAGTTCGAGCTTACCGAAATGATGGTGAACGATGAGCAACTCAATGCCGCAACAAAAGGTGATTCAGTAACGATTCCGTTGAAATTCCGAGTTCGACAAAGTGATAAACTATACAAAATCGTAAAGACCGAGTACGCGGTAGAAACCCCACAAGCCTAGCCTATGGTGGTAGTGACCTTACAGCGCAATAAGTGCATTGGGTGCAATTACTGTGTGGAATTGGCTCCTGGGCAATTTCAGATGTCCAAAAAGGATGGGAAAAGCGTGTTGCTCCATTCCAACGAAAAGAAAGGGTTTTATACCTTAAAAACCCCAGACGATTCTATTTACGATTCTTGTAAAGAAGCCCAAAAGGCTTGCCCAGTAAATATTATCACCACAAAACAAGTTTAAGTTTAGTTGGGGAATTTGAAGAGATAGTAAACATCTACTTCATTATCATGACTGCCTAAGAAAATCCCTTCTTCAAAATGGGCCAAAGCCGGTGCTTGCGTATTAGCTTCAGGACCTTCAAATTCTCTCATTTTATCAAAAATAGTATCTGGGATTGTCCCTTCCTTTGCAGAAAAATTCTCATCGAATAAGCAATTGACACTCACCGACTTAGTATACACATAAGAAGTATAAGCGCTTAACGCGCCCGAAATTGCTCCCGAAATAAAACCGGAAATAAATCCTCCTCCTGCTATAAATATGGGTGAAGCGCTTCCCTTTATCTGTAGGGAACTTCCCAAAGTTACAATGTATTTTTCATCTTCTTTGTAGGCCGAAACCCCTAAATTAGACTGAGATACTTTTCTTATAAATTGCTTCGTTTTCTTTAACTCTCGATAATTATTCAAGCCGCCCACCTCTTTTTGAATTATTGGAGTGTTGCTGAAATCAATTTCAGTCTCTTTATCAATATCCCTAAAAAACAAGGTTTTTTGCGTGTCCCTAGAAAGGATTTGAAATATGAAATTTTTTGAGGTCACGGAAAAAAGATACAATTCCTTATCAAGGACAAAACTATTGGTTTGATTGTAATAGTCTTTTGTGGAGCTTAAAGGGTTTTCAAAACGGGTGAGTTTTGCTTCTTTTTGTTCTAAATCGATATCAAATATGTAGGTGTACTCCTCAATAGTATTGGATGTAAGCACCCTGTTTTTTGAAGTATCCTGATATATCTTGACTTTACTGGTGGCGGTTTGCATTCCTACAGGAAGTCCCACTTCAATGGTACTGGCGGTTTCTGAAAACAATCGGAATAAAGGGATGGATTTTTGATGTTTTTTACTGAATAACAGCGCTTCATCAAATGAAAGTACCGATTTCTTCGGAACATCAAAATTTCCTGAAAACTCATAAAGATTTAATTGAGTTTCTGAAGTAGAAGCTGTGAGTAAAAATGAAGTGTTGTTCCATTGCATGCTTCCTATAAATGACTCATTTTCTAACTTAAATTCCGTTTTAAAGGTTTTTGTCGAACCCTCTTTAAAATCGAAAGTAGTCACTCCATAGTTTCTACCGTTGGAAGTGTTAAAAATTATGTGATAAACCCCATTTTCAATAGTATATCCTACAATGGAAGAAAACCTGTTGGGTAAATCGACTGCCTTTATTTCATGAAGCTTTTTCCAATTCTCATCATAAAGGGTGCCTGTGTAAAATTTAGGGTAAAAAATAAAAATAGCTTTCTGATTATTTTGCACATTTTTTACAATGAACGAACCTGTAGGATTGGAGTGGTCTACGGCATCTTGATTTGGAATTTCCACGACAAATTCTTGTGCAAAAAGAGCATGAGAACCTAACCATAGTCCTAACACCAATAAGAGGCTTTTCATCATCATTTTAACTAATGGTAGCACCGGGTAAAACCCCTTCTTCTCCAGGATTTACAAACACCAATTTACCTTCGCTATTTTCAGACATTAAAATCATTCCTTGGCTTTCCACCCCCCGTAAGGCCCGTGGCGCAAGATTCACCAAAACGGTGACCTTTTTACCTACCACTTCTTCCGCAGTAAAACTTTCGGCAATTCCTGAAACAATGGTGCGGATATCGATACCTGTATCAACTTTTAGAACCAATAATTTTTTGGTTTTGGGCATTTTTTCAGCTTCTATAATGGTGCCTACCCGTAAATCGAGTTTGCTGAAATCTTCAAAGGAAATCGTTTCTTTTTGAGGGGTAACAGAACTATTCATGGCTTCGTTGGCTTTTTTACTGGCTTCTAATTTTTCCAATTGTTGGGTAATTTGTTCGTCTTCAATTTTACTGAAAAGCAATTCACTTTTTCCAATGGTATGTGCTTCCGGAAGCAGTCCGGAAGTGTCTGAAACATGTTCCCAGCTTAATATTTTATCTAATTTTTCAAACTGAAGGATTCCTTTTAGTTTTTCCGAAGTAAAGGGTAAAAACGGCTCACTTAATACTGCTAAAGCAGCTGCAATTTGTAACGCAACATACATAACCGTTTGGGTTCTCTCTGCATCGTTTTTAATGGTTTTCCATGGCTCTTCATCGGCCAAGTACTTATTTCCCAAACGGGCTACGTTCATCAATTCGCTTTGCGCTTCGCGGAAACGGTACTTCTCTATCGAACTTCCGATTACCGCCGGATAGATTTGTAATTCCTTTAAAGTTTGGTGGTCTATTTCAGAAAAAGCAGTAGGTTTTGGAATTGCCCCTTCGTAATATTTTTGGGTAAGCACCGCGACGCGATTGATAAAGTTTCCGAAGATTGCGACCAACTCGTTGTTATTCCGTGCTTGGAAATCGGACCAGGTAAAATCATTATCCTTGGTCTCTGGCGCATTGGCTGTTAATACATAGCGCAGTACATCCTGCTGATTGGGGAAGTCGTTCAAATATTCATGCAACCAAACGGCCCAATTTTTACTAGTGGAAATTTTATTGCCTTCTAGATTTAGAAATTCATTTGCCGGTACATTATCGGGGAGGATATAACTTCCGTCCGCCTTCAGCATACTCGGGAATATGATACAGTGAAATACAATGTTATCCTTGCCAATAAAATGCAATAACTTCGTTTCTTCATCTTTCCAATAAGGCTCCCAATCCTTGCCTTCCTTTTCACCCCACTCTTTAGTGGCAGAAATGTACCCAATAGGCGCATCGAACCATACATACAGCACTTTCCCTTCGGCACCTTCTACAGGTACGGGAATGCCCCAGTCCAGATCACGGGTCACCGCCCGGGGACGAAGGCCATCGTCAATCCAGCTTTTGCATTGGCCATACACATTGCTTTTCCAATCTCTTTGATGGCCTTCCAAAATCCATTCCTTTAGCCAACCTTCATATTGATCTAAAGGTAAAAACCAGTGTTTGGTTTCCTTTAGAATAGGTTTACTGCCGGTAATGGCACTTTTAGGATGAATCAAATCGGTGGCATTGTGCGAAGTACCGCACTTTTCACATTGATCGCCATAACTTTCCTCATTGCCACATTTAGGACAGGTTCCTATCACAAAACGATCGGCCAAAAATTGCTGGGCTTCCTCGTCGTATAATTGCTCGGTCACTTCTTCTATAAATTTTCCCTTTTCATAGAGTGTTTTAAAAAAAGTGGAAGCCGTTTCATGATGCACTTTTGCGGAAGTACGGGAATAATTATCGAAAGAAATTCCAAAATCTTCAAACGATTGTTTAATGATGGCGTGGTATTTATCTACTACTTCTTGAGGGGTAATTCCTTCCTTTTTAGCTTTTAAAGTAATTGGAACGCCGTGTTCATCACTTCCGCAGACAAAAACAACGTCTTTGTGCTGTAAACGTTGGTAACGGGCATAGATATCGGCGGGCACATAAACCCCTGCCAAATGGCCTATATGTACCGGGCCATTGGTGTACGGAAGTGCCGCCGTAATAGTATATCGTTTCGGAAAACTCATGAGCATCAATTAAGCCCCAAAAATACTAATTTTATTAGGATGGCTTTGTATTCTTTCAGAAAGACTTCGCCTTATTTTAAGATAAAGGACTTACTGTAATGTTGACCACCAAAAGAGATTCGGTAAATATATTGCCCTAAACTTAACTTGGAGGCGATTGATTCTTGAACCTTCACCTGCTGTTTTCCTTGAGAAAACATTTGGTTGGCCAAAGTGCCAATTTCCCTACCCACTAAATCATAAAGTTTGATGACACCATGGCCCATATGGGGGAAGTTCATCACAATATACACCCCATCGTTTTGATAAACAGGGGCGTGGGAAAAGCGGGTAATATCCCCAAAATTTGAGGTAGAAAGTCCTTCACAATTAAATCCTAGATCTAGCGGTTCATAGGCTTCATTTAATAAAATATTGTCAATCACACTAGCCTCTAAACAGAACCAGTTGGTAAGGATAGTGGCGTACACTTGTCTAAAATCACTTGTGGGGATAAGATTGTCGTTGTTGTCCCACACATTGATATCTGGATGATTGCCTACAAAACCACTTCCGTTAAGCCCGGTTCCAAAAAGCATCATAGGAGAAGCGGCTCCGTGATCGGTACCGTTGGATCCATTTTCGTACGGTCTTCTTCCAAATTCTGAAATGGTCATGGAAAGTACTTTGTCATCCATCCCCGTGGTGGCTAGATCTTCGTAAAATGCCTTAATGGAGGAAGATAAATCCTGAAGCAGGTTTTGATGCTGATCTACCTGATTGGCATGAGTATCGAAACTTCCTAATGAAACCATATACACTTTTGTTCCCAAACCTCCTTTGATAAGTTTCGCAACAGAAGCGAGTTGCGCTGCAAGGGGTCCGTTGCCATAATTTGCATTATTGGTTCCGGCAATATAAGCATCGTGTAATACTTGCGAATAGGTTAAGGTGGTATTTGCAGTGGCACGCATATACAGCAGCTTGTCTCCATATACACAATCTGGTAGGTTTACCACATCGTGAAGGGTACCGTTTTCGGCCACATTTTGCAATTGGTCAATGTTGGCCACCGTAAATGCATAATTGTTATTATTTCCCTCAAAAATAAGATTCCCAACATTTCCTAC
>CETR01016121.1_pt1 | contig 43255 bp, 29 predicted proteins | sample 531281 | NCBI WGS metagenome assembly CETR01 (sample SAMEA2622568, study PRJEB7988) | marine metagenome | biome: marine biome (ENVO:00000447); feature: mesopelagic zone (ENVO:00000213); material: "saline water (ENVO:00002010), including plankton (ENVO:xxxxxxxx)" | depth 696 m
ATCTTAGATTGCTTTTTGCAGTAGCTTTGAAATCTTTATCCGTAGCACTAATCTTAGTACACAACCACCCGAGTGGTACCCTAAGACCTAGCGAAGCCGATAGGCAGCTGACCCGTAAGATAAAAGCAGGTGCCGACTTTTTAGACATCAAAATTTTAGACCATATCATCATCAATCCCAAAGGAGACTACTACAGTTTTGCTGATGAAGGGATTTTGTAAAAACAGCTAACCGTATCCAAGGCCTCTAACTTTTTAGAGGTCTTTTTTTATGAAGTATCGATAAGAGTTTTTTAAAAATAAAGTATCTTTAAAAGGCTGAATCATAGCAACTAAATTATGTAGGTATATCCCTTTTTTGACTTTCGCTGATAACCTACCTATACCATTTTACATACCTGGAAATATTTCCTCGACGCAAGCAATGGACCATTTTAATGCAATCAAAAATGGAATCCGTTGGTTTGAAATTTTGTTCGCCTGGGGCGAACGAAAAGGAAAAGCAAGAGGGTAACCCGCTACGCGAGGTTACAAGTCATTCTTATCTGCGCTAATCCCAATCAAATTAGCGGGTAAGCGTGTTTTTTTAGCGTTGTAGTCTAAATGTCAACCGGGTGTTTTTAATGGAAAAATGCAATACCTCCAATAAGCATCACAAAAAAATCACGGAAAAATGGACAAAGGATATGAAAAATATAGACTAGGAATATTATGCTTCAAAAGCAATAGTGAAACAACTTCCTGAAAATTTTGATCAGGTATTTCTTTAATAAGAGGTTTGTCAACTAATAGTCAAAGTCATATCTAACCGGTTTTTGGTTTGAAGGATTATTTGGTCTACTAATTATGCTGGCTATTCAAGAATTATAAGTTCAAGCTTACCGGGATCTGGCAATTTACCTGAAGGTTTGTTGTCATTATTTGCTGTTAAGGTTTCCCAGCGAAGGAGGTATTTGCCTACCGTGTTTAGATGTACTTTTATTGGTTTGTTGCCGAAGTCAGATCTTTGGCTTTGAGTCAGTTCTTCAGGAAGAGGATCTTTCCATTTTTTTTTGGACACAGGCTTTAAGGTTTTAGCATCAACTATAATTTGCTGCAGGCCATATTTTTTATGCTTTACTACTACACTCAAATTACCGTTTTTAAGACGTTGCATGTTTATTAGTTGCACATCAAAATCTATAGACCCCCATCCTGAGAATTTAAATCGATGTTCCCAATTTGTGATTTGTTGTTCCTTCCAATGTTTGCTGCCATCAGACCTATAAAGATAAAGTTGAGTGTTTCCTTCCGCATCATATTTCATATTACACAGCACAATTTGATTTTTTTCATCTAAAGCGTGCGCTTGCACTCCGTTAAGCATTCCTGATCCTTTAATGGGTGAGGAGTCTACTTTTAGTAATTGATTTTCAAAGGTCATGGGGCTGTCGACTGTTGTTCCTGCCACATTTTCCCATTGTTTTAAATCTTTGCTACGAGCGTATGAAAAATCGTGATTAGTAGAGCAATCCGGACTTTGGCGCCATACCCAATATAGATGGTAATAACCGTCATCTTCATAAAAAGGTCCAGACATATAGGCATTCTTTTTACCTTTACCATCAATAAGCGGTTTTTCTAAAAAGCGCTCCCATTCCTTTTTATTAGGATTCCACTTGTTATATAGCTCATAGCCATTGCCGCTGCCTCCGTTTCTGTAATGAAATAGAAGTTCTCCGGTATTGGTTTTGAGAAAATGAGGGTAGGTGACGCTATGCTCATCGTTTCCAGTCATAAAATGAATGGGTTTTAAGCTGGTGGCATCTTCTGGATATTCAGAGCGCCAATAGCGTAGTTGATCATTATGCATGTTGCCACTTACATGAATATAACCCTCATTATCCACGATCAGAGTTGTGTAATTGTGACTATCCCACCCAATTTTTGAATGTAGTATGGTTTTTTTAAATAGGCTATCTGTAAGCGATCTGTAAGCTATAGAAAAGTTTTTATCAGCATCGTAATAGGCAATATAGTGCTTATGTGCTGTTACCACCTGTGAGAATCCAACCGGAAAGCTGGCTTCAATTTTATCAACCTCTATACGCTGCTTAATTTTTAAAGCAGCCTCTTGACCTAGAAGCACTGCAGTTTGGCAAGCCAATACAAGGAAAATATTTATCTTGATTAAGGTACTATACATAGGGAACTACTTAAATTCAATTTTAAAACCGACTGCAGTATTGAAGGCCATTTTTTGTGGGCAGGTAATGGTTAAAAAATCTGCACTTTGATTCCATTGTAACTGGCCTTGATGTCCTAAAAGGGTAATGGTCTTTATCTTAGCATTGTTTTTGTTCAGACCTAGAGACTTAAACTGAAGCGTTTCGCCGGGTTGTGGGACCGTCATAACCCAAGCATAGACGTGACCATCTTTGCCTTTGGTAAAACGTATATCCTGTGTTGAGAATTGATGCTCGGCTTGCCGCTTACCTATTTTTCCTCCGGGAAGCACATTGAGTCTCTCATTAGCTCCTTCACCTAAAACCTTCCAGGCAGCGCTTCCATAAATGCCTTGACCATTGATACGCATCCAGGTGCCGATATCTTTTAGCATTTGCGTACTGCCTTGATCAAGAGAACCGTCAGGAAGCAGCGATACGCAAATACCTACATTACCATCACGTGCAACCTCTTCTAATAAATAGCGTATAACGGCGTCTGCACTGTAAGTAAAATCCGGGCCGTAAAACCAATCTCCTACAGGTGTCTCCGCAATCCAATCTTGATCTGTTTTAATATCCTCAGGAATGCCTCCTTCTTGCGTATTCACCGTGCCATTGGTTTTATCTCTAAATTTGACGATACTAAACACATCAACTTCGCCCCGTCTTTGCAAGGTTTTATTGTAAAAATCAGCAATTACGTGCTGCATGGCATTTGATTTAAAACCAGTTCCTGTACCAAAGCCACTAAATGGCTGTTGATCTGTCCCATCCGTATAAATAAAATCCGGTTGATATTTATCTACTGCGTCCATCATACGAGCAGCCCACCACTGACTATACCATGTACTATATGGTAGGTGATTTTTAAAAATGCCTGCCGGTGGAGGCGACCATCGTGAGTTGGCAGCATCTGCCACTCCCTTATATTCTCTTAAATTAACCCCATAAAGCAATCTGGGATCGTAGCCCTCCCACCAGGTGCCCTTACCATCCTTTAGTGTAAGATTACCGTCATAGGGAACTCCTTTTTTAGGCCCTTTAGTATCACTTTGAAACGCAGTTTGCCACCACCACCAAGAGTACTCGTGATGAAAGGTAATACCAAATCTCATGTCTGCTTCGCGTGCAGCTTTTTCCCATTCGCCCAAAAGATCGCGTTTAGGCCCTATATTGGTTGCATTCCAAGGTTGATATTTAGAATCCCACATATCGAATTGATCGTGATGTACCCCTTGAATAATTAAAAATTTTATTCCGGCTTCTTTATATGTTTCAACTAGGCTTTTGGGATCAAGCTTTTTTGGATTCCAGCTATTTAGAACGTCTTTATAGCCAATTTTAGAAGGATGCCCATAGTGGGTGAGATGATTTTTGTACGCCTCTGTTCCCTCGGTGTATAAACGTCGTGCATACCAATCTCCACTCTGCCCCGCAGATTGAGGTCCAAAATGAACCCAAATCCCCAGTTTAGCATCTCTAAGCCATTGAGGTGTACCGGGATAATTATTTTCAATGGATTGCCAAGTGGGCTTATAAGGCCCTTTGGTTATAGGTATATCAATATTAACCTCTTTAAAGGTATCTGCACCCTCAAGAGATATCGAATTTTCTTCAGCCAAGTGTTCAATATCTGGAATAGGCGGAAGTTTATAGTTTAGCCCGTCATCTTGATGTTGGTTTTTGTTACAAGCAGTTATGAAGATTAAAGACAAAATTAAGCCTAATTTGATTTTTTGTAAGGGCTCTAGATACAGTAAATTCATAGGTATTTATTTGGTTGGTAAAGGTATCTGTAGATTAGTACATTTAATTTACACACAGTCAGCTATTATTCTATCATAGCCGCCAAAAGAGTTTAGAACTTGTAAGGCTTGCTTGATCATTACTTTTTATAACTGCGTTTTGGGCTTGCACTGAGGTTGTTACCACGGCACAGGGGTAAATCGAAAAAGCACTTTTTTAGTGTTTCTAAGTAAAACATGATCAAAATTTTGAAAAAAAATAAGCTTCCTTTGTATTTTGCATTTTACGATAGACTAATTGAGCAATCGGTTGTGTAAGTTATGATTTTCTTACTTTTTATAAGCACGGTATCAGCATTTTCAGGTAACGGAGATCATGCGTCTGTTTCAAATTAATTTATAAGAGCATTTTGAATTACGTGTAATGCAATTTTTAATAAATATTATTTTTATCAGAGAAGTTCTATTTTCGCCAAACTAAGAAGGTATATATGTCAAAGAAATCAATTACCATTTACGATATAGCGAAAAAATTAAATTATTCTACGTCTACTATTTCTAGGGCATTGCGCGATCATCATTCTATCGGGAAAAAAACTGCAGAGAAAATAAAAGCTGAAGCAGAGAAAATGGGGTATAGACCAAATACACTTGCAGCAGGACTAAGGCAGAATAAAACAAAAACTATAGGTGTTTTGATTTCTCGTATCAATAGGCCTTTTATGTCATCATTGATTAGTGGGATTGAAGATGAGGCCAAAAAAGCGGGCTATACTGTAATCATAATTCAATGCAATGATGATTATGAGACAGAGATTAAAAATGCTAAGACACTATATGATATGCGTATTGCAGGTATTATAACCTCCTTAGGTATGCAAACGGTAGACTATAAGCATTTTGAGCCATTTTTAAATCAAAATATTCCGGTCGTATTTGTGGATCGAGTACCAGAACAATTTGCGGCATACAAGATTATTATTGACAATTATGATTCAGCCTTCAGGGCTACTAAGCATTTAATTGATCAGGGGTGTAAACGTATCGCTCATTTTGCAGGGTCACAAATTAGATTAATCTATAAGGATAGAAGAAGAGGTTATGAGGATGCCTTGAGAGAGGCAGGTTTTGAAGTTGATGAAGATCTTATTATTCAATTTGACACTTTGAGTGCTAAAGAAGGTAAAAAAGGGGCAAAGCGTCTTCTCAATTTAAAAAAAGCTCCAGATGGCTTATTCTCCTCAAATGATACTGCTGCCATTAGTGCTATACAATATGCAAAGAAACACGGGGTGCTTGTACCTAAAGAATTAGCAGTAATTGGCTTTAATGATGATCCTATAGCCACTATTATTGAGCCATCCTTATCTTCAGTTTCTAACCCTGCCTCAAAAATGGGTAAGCTTGCTGCTCGCAGTGTTTTAGATAATCTTGAACAAGTAGCTAAAGACGGGCAGCTGAATCAAATTACTATTTTAGAAACCAAATTGATCATCAGAGAATCTTCACAAAAATTGTAAGTAAAACAATCGGTTGTTTATTGTTGCAATTATTTTAGAGTAAAATAGAATTTAAAATCACATTAATATAAATAAGCGATTCTAATAGTGATGAATTGTTATTTAAAAGTCTTTAGTTTAAGAATTTATTAATATAAATTTACGCAATCGATTGTGTAATTAGTATTTCTTTTTATTTTTGGAGTCTTAATACAAGATAGACTAACTAAAAACTGAATTATGAAAACAGTATTACTCCAAAAGATTTTGCCGGCTGTGGCTTTTATCTTTTGTGTTTTTGTTTCTCGCGCCCAGTCTACCGTATCTGGTGTAGTGAGCGACGTCAATGGAGTTCCTATTCCGTATGTGAATGTGTTGGAAGAAGGAACCGCAAATGGATCAATATCTGATATTGATGGTGCATTTAGTATACAAGTCTCTGATGCTAATTCTGCACAATTAAAATTTTCATCTATTGGATTTCTTACGCAATCGATTTCTTTGGAAGGCAAAACTACATTGAGAATTACATTAAAAGAAGATGTAGCAGCTCTTGAGGAAGTAGTCGTTGTAGGTTACGGAACCCAGAAGAAAGCAGATGTTACCGGTGCAGTTGCCAGCGCTAATTTAGAAGCCTTTCAAGAGGCGCCCAATACCAATATTGTTCAGAGCTTACAAGGTAGTGTTCCCGGATTAAACATAGGTCAAGTGACCTCTGCTGGTAGTACTCCCGCTATTAGCATACGAGGGCGAGCCTCTATCAGTGGTTCGCAAGATGTATTAATTATTCTTGATGGTATACAATATAATGGTTCGCTTTCTTCAATAAATCCAAATGACATCGCTTCAATCGATGTTCTTAAAGATGCTAGTTCAACTGCTGTTTATGGGGCACAGGCAGCTAATGGGGTGATTTTAATCACAACAAAGAGTGGTAAAAGAGATCAAAAACCACGCATCACTATAACAAGTTCGTATGCGACTCAAGAACCATCAGAAGATTTACGACCTATGAATAGAGGTGAATATATTGAGCATCTAAATAGACAGCTTTATGACATGGCTTTTCAAGCGCCTGATTATATCACGCCAAATCCTGATTTTGGCGGCTACTTTAACCCAGGTGGAGGCTTAAATCCAAATCCTGAGCTTGAAGACCCAAATAATCCTGGAAATTTCAAAACTACAGACTATAACTGGTGGGACGAAGGTACTCAAACTGGATTTATACAGGAAAATAAGATTAGTGTTACTGGCGGTTCATCAAAGGTTAGTTATTTGATGTCTCTTGGGTTGACAGAGCAAGAAGGATTTATAAAAAATGATAATTTTTCCCGTAAAAGTTTACGAGTCAATTTAGATGCAGATGCAACTGACTGGTGGAATGTGGGGATTCAAACATTTGGATCCTTTGTTAAACAAGATGGGGATGAGCCGGGAGTTTATCAACTCGTGATAATGCCTCCTTTGCTTACTCCCTTTGATGATGATGGAGAGCTTATTCCCAATCCGACTGGAACGCTTGACTCAAATCCTTTTTTAGGTTCAAATACCTTTGATTACGAGCGTCACGATTATTTGTTTGCAAACATTTATTCTGAAATTGATGTGCCTTTCATCCCTGGGTTATCTTATCGCTTAAATTTTGGAAACAACTATAGGATTGATAAAGTATATGGTGCAAGTATTTATGGCGCTGGTCAAACGGGTGATGCAGGTAAGAGCATTTCATTTTATAAAGATTATACTCTAGACAATATTTTGAAATATCAACGTGTTTTTGGAAAACACGATTTAGGCTTAACACTACTTTATGGAGCTATGGAGCGTCAGGGTGAAAACACCAATTCTTACGTCAAAGGTTTTGATCGCCTTACTCTTGGTTTTAATGATTTGAGTGTAGGTAGTATACCCGAAGTATCCTCTGGCGCATATACAGAAAGGCTGAATTACCAGATGTTTAGATTCAACTATAAATTTGATAATAGATATCTTGTCACAGGTACACTACGAAGGGATGGCTTCTCTGCATTTGCAGAAAACGAAAAAACAGCCTATTTTCCTTCAGGAGCACTAGGATGGATCGCATCAAACGAAGGATTTATGCAAAATATTGACTTCGTAAATAATTTAAAATTTAGAGCGAGCTATGGGGTAAGTGGGAATCAAACACCGCGATACAGTTCTTTAGCTCGATTGATAACTCGACCTGCATATGTGTTTGGGGAGGGGAGTAGTCCGGCCTTTGGTCAAGAGTTAACTTCGCTTGCAAATCCCAATCTTCGATGGGAGAAAACTAAAGGGCTAAACATTGGGGCAGATTTTGGCCTCTTTAATAATAGGCTTTCTGGATCGGTTGATGTTTACCGTAGTATTACGGATGATTTGTTGTTCTCAGTGCGCATACCCTATTTGACAGGGTTTAACAGCATCCAAACAAATGTAGGTTCTGTTAAGAATAGTGGTGTAGAATTTTCGCTTACAGGTGACTTGATACGCACCCAAGATTTTACCTGGACCACAACTATAAATTTTTCTAAGAATAGAAATACTATACTTTCGCTTACAGGAGAAGACGCGGATGGGGATGGAGTTGAAGATGATCTAATTCAAAGTGGATTATTTATTGGTAAATCTATAAACACCATTTATGATTATCAGACTGATGGCATATACCAATTAGGAGACACTGATATTCCTGATGGTTATGGACCAGGTACCTATCGTGTGGTTGATCAAAATGGTGATGGTGAAATTAATCAAGCTGATGACAGAGTATTCATAGGTACCAGTGATCCTGATTTTAGAGCATCATTACTTAGCACTTTCTCATATAAAAATTTATCTCTGAGTGTGTTCTTTAATAGTATTCAAGGTGGAAATAATACTTATTTAAGTAGTAATGATAATGCTCTATATAGAGATAGCAATACACTTTTTAGAAACTTAATAAGTGGAATCGATTATTGGTCGCCGCAAAATCCTGATGGTGAGAATGCATTATCACCATTCAGACCTGGTATTGCTGGGACACGCTATCAAGACCGTAGTTTTGTCCGCCTTCAGGATGTTAACCTAAGATACAAATTTGACTCAAAGCTTTTAGAACGACTATCTATTGCAGATTTGAGCATTTTTCTAAGTGGAAAAAACCTGATGACTTGGACCGATTGGAAAGGTTGGGATCCAGAAACTGGTCAAGGACTTACAGCAGGAGGTCGCCCTGTTTTAAAAGGATACTCACTAGGAATCAATCTCTCATTTTAATTAAAAGATCATGAAAAACATAGGTATAATTTTACTCACGTTGCTTACACTCGTATCGTGTGAAGACGACTTCTTAGATGAAAAACCAGAAGATTTCTTAAGCTCAGCAAATGCATATAGTACATATGATGACTTTATTGCATCGGTAAACAATCTTTATTTTTTGAGCAGAAGGCAATTTTACAGCAGGGATGAAAATCGGCCGTTCGATTTTCTATATGGTACTGATATTGTCTATGATGGAGAGAATAATGGAATACAGCGACATAGCCGTATGGAACAGGCATATGATCCTGCAAGTCCCATACCCACAACACATTGGAATTTACTATATAAAACAATTTCAGAGGCCAATGCTATTATTGATAGAGCTCCAAATTCTCAAATGACAGAGGAGGAAGCTAAAGATGTACTTGCTCAGGCTTATTTTTTTAGAGGTTTTTGTTACAGAGTTTTAGTTTATTTATATGGAGGTGTGCCTTTAGTTACTAATGAAGTTACCTCACCCAAAATAGATTTTGTACGGGCCACTAAAGAAGAGGTTCTTAATCAAATTGTACGTGATCTAGAATATGCTTCGCAAAATTTACCCGGAATTACCGCAGTTAATGATGGTCGTGTAAACAACCTAACTGCTTATCATTATCTTGCAGAAACCTATTTGTCACTTGGGCGTAATCAAGAGACGATAGCTGCGTTAACTCTTGTAATAGATGATCCAAATACAGCATTAATGCAGGATCGCTTTGGAACACGTTCTGGTGAAACTCCTGGGGATGTTTATTGGGATTTATTCAGAAGAGGAAATCAAAATAGATCTTCAGGTAATACTGAAGGACTCTGGGTAATACAATTTGAATTAGATGTTCAGGGTGGTGGACTAGAATCTGGAAGCAGGGGAGGTTCTTATATGCTAGAGCGTCATCACGCTCCGCTTAATAGATCAGGAGCTTTTAGATCTTGGCCTGTAGGAGACTACACCGGAGGTAGAGGTATAGGCTGGATGATATCAACAGAATACTTTAGTAATACCGTATGGGGAGGAGATGCTACAAATCCCGATTTTACTAATGATATACGAAATGCCAATCATAATTTCATTAGAGAATACAATTCAGAAAATACAGTAGCACTTAGTCCGGGAGAAGTATACTCAACTGAGGATACACCAAGAAGTAGAGGGTTTTATGCATATCAGACAAAAGTTACCACACCTTTCAATCATCCTGATGGTTTATATCGTGATGCTAACTTCGGCCTTACATCATCTGGAGGCGGTACATATACTGATCAATATATGCTGAGATTAGCAGAAAGCTATTTGCTCAGAGCAGAAGCGTACCTAGCCAATAATCAAGCACAGCTTGCTGCTAACGATATAAATGTAATACGTCAAAGAGCTCAAGCAAGTCTTGCGACAGTGAGTCAAATAGACATAGATTATATTTTAGACGAGCGCGTAAGGGAATTGGGAGTCGAAGAGAAGCGCAGGTTAACACTAATGCGTTTAGGCTTATTATTTGACAGAGTAGAGCAATATAACCCATATTATATGGAACAGGGGATGTCTCAAACTTTCAATTTATGGCCCATTCCGGCAGATGAAATTGAAGGCAATAGGGGGGCACCTTTAGAACAAAATCCAGGATATTAATTTTTAATATAGACTTATATCATTAGTTTCATGAAAATCAGTTGTTTAAGACTAATTATTAGTTGTGTGTGTATTACGTTTAATTGTTTCATCAGATTGCATGGACAGATAAGTCTTGCTGAAAAAGCCTCTACCTCAGAGGCTTTTTCTATAGTAAGCGATCAGAACATAGCAACTATTTATTACGATAAAAATGAAGCTGACCTTGTTGCGACAGCCGCCACAATACTAGCAGATGATATTGAACGCGTAACAAATAAAAAGCCAGAAGTACTGGCAGATTTACCTAGCTCTAACGGTATTCTCATAGGAACTTATAATAACCTGCTTATACAACAATTAGCAAGGGAAGGAAAATTAGAGATTAAGGATTTAGAAAATAGCTGGGAACGATTTACAATTCAAAGGGTCACAAAAGCTTTTGAAGGGGTGTCAGAACTTCTAGTTATTGTAGGAAGTGATCGTAGAGGTACCGCTTATGGAGCTTTTGAATTGTCTAAGGCAATTGGTGTCTCTCCTTGGTACTGGTGGGCGGATGTACCTGTAAAAAAACAGAAACAGTTGTTGATATCTAATTTGCCTTACCATTCAAAAGAGCCCTCTGTAAAATATAGAGGTATATTCCTTAATGATGAAGATTGGGGGTTAAAACCTTGGGCATCCAAGTTAATGGATCCTGAAATCAATGATATTGGCCCCAATACTTATGCAAAGGTTTGTGAATTGTTATTGCGTTTAAAAGCAAATATGCTCGCACCTGCAATGCACGAGGTTACCGGTGCTTTCTTTAAGTATCCTGAAAACAAAAAAGTTGCAGACCGCTATGGCATTATGGTGACTACCAGTCACGCAGAACCTCTGCTTTATAATAACACCACAGAATGGCATCATGATAAAAACGGTGCTTGGGATTATGTGAACAATAAGAATGGTGTGCTTGAAGTACTTGATTCTCGTGTTGAAGAAGCTGCGCTCTATGAAAATATTTATACAGTAGGTATGCGAGGGATTCACGATCGAGGAATGAGTGAGGTGCCAGAGGGCTATACTAAAGCTAATGTTCTGGAGCAGGTCATTGACGAAGAGCGTAAAATTTTATCAAAACATATTAAAAAACCGGCTGATGTTATCCCACAGATTTTTGTCCCTTATAAAGAGGTACTAGATATTTATCGAAGTGGTATGGAGCTCCCGGAAGATGTTACATTGGTCTGGCCAGATGATAATTTTGGCTACATTAAAAAGCTAAGTGATACTAAGGAAGCAAAACGCAAAGGAGGCGCAGGAGTTTATTACCACATATCTTACCTAGGAGAACCCAATGATTATTTATGGTTGAATACAACACCTCCAGCATTAATGTATGAGGAAATGTACAAAGCCTATCAAAGCGGTGCAGATAAATATTGGCTCCTCAACGTGGGTGATATCAAGCCCGGTGAATTGGGAATGCAATTCTTTTTGGATCTAGCTTGGGATATTGATTCTATATCTTACGACAACTTACCTACTTACAATGCTAAACTTTTAGCAACTATTTTCGGTGAAGAGTACACTAATGAATTTAAACATATATACAATACTTATTTTCATTTAGGATTTGAAAGAAAGCCAGAGTATATGGGGTGGGACTGGAGATGGAATAGTATTGCCGCCAAAGAACAAATAGTAGATACTGAATTTTCATTTGAAAATTATAATGAGGCTGAAGGTAGAATACAAGCATACACTTCAATTGCAAATCAAACAGAGGCGATTTATAAACAACTTCCTAAAGTTCAGAAATCTGCATTTTACCACTTGGTGTATTATCCGGTAGTAGGTGCTTACTTGGAAAACGTGAAAATGCTTACTGCTCAGAAAAATCGCTGGTATGCTATGCAGGGTAGGGCGGGCACGAATAAACTTGTTGAAGAGGTGAAACAATATGACCAAAGACTTTCTGAAATAACCAGTCACTATAACAATCTTGAAAACGGAAAATGGAAGGGGATTATGACTGCTCCGGAGCGTGTACCTGAGGTACAATTACCCCCTTTGTCAACCATTAAACTTCCAGAGCCTTCAGAGATGGGGATATTTGTTCCCAACGCTGATACATCTTCAGACTTTTATATACTGCCGCAGTTTGATGTAAATACAAAAAGAGAATACGCGTTTGAAATCTATAATAAAGGAAGCAAGCCTCTTAAATGGAACGCTGAAACTTCACAAGATTATATAAAATTGAGTCAGAGCAAAGGGGAAACAGCAGATCAGAACCGCATTATTGTTTCGATTAATTGGAGAAAGCTTCCCAACAAAAAACAGCTTCAAGAACAGATACGTTTAAGTTCAGGAGATGCTGAAAAAACAATTTTTGTTAGTATTAAAAATTCAAAGATTGATAAACCAAATAGACTGCTCTATGTAGAAGATAATGGAGTGGTATCCATAGATCCTGCTCAATTCTCTAGGAAAAGCGAAAAAAATGGCTCTAAAGTTTCTGTAATTGAAGAATTAGGCTATACAGGACAAAGCATTCAACTCGGAAGTATTGTAGACAAGGGATGGGCGAATACCGCAACGGAATATGATTTTTATACTGATAAAGCCGGTTATGTAACGGTATATACCTATGCACTGCCTGTATTTGGGAAAGATGATAACACAGGGACGAAATACGGTGTGCAAATAGATGACAGTAGGGTAAATTGGGAGAGCACGGCATCAGCAGAATATTCTTTTAACTGGAAGCAAAACGTCATACGTAATGCAACAATCAATACCAGTAAAATTTGGATTAAGGAGCCGGGTAAGCATACACTTAGACTTATTGGTGGAGATCCTGGAATGGTAATCCAAAAAGCAATTATAGATTTTGGAGGTCTTCGGGAGTCCTATATGGGACCTGATCCTACTTTAATAAAACCCTAATAAAAAATGAAAAAAAAGACAGTTTTAGTAACCGGCGGAAATTCTGGGCTAGGTTATGCCATAGCGCGCAAATTTTGTGATGCAGGTTATAAAGTATACATCATAGGTAGAAATGAAGAAAAAACGAGACAGGCTGCAGATAATTTGGGAGAATTGGCAGTCCCCATCGTTTTTGATTTAAATACACTGGAAGCAATTCCCAAGTTGATAGACAAACTACTGCAATCAACTGGAAAAATTGATGTTCTGGTCAATAACGCCGGTATTAACATGAAGAAGGACTTTTCTGATGTGAGTGATGATGAATTTGACAGTATTTTACACACTAATGTGAAAAGTGTATTTGCGATAAGCAGAGAGGTGGTGAAATCGATGAAAGTAACAAATGGTGGGAACATTGTGAATATTAGTTCAATGGCTGCTCAATATGGTATTCCTCAAGTCATTGCGTATACTGCCAGCAAAACAGCAATTGAAGGAATGACACGCGCAATGGCGGTCGATCTTGCTCAACATCACATCCGAGTGAATTGCGTAGCGCCAGGCTTTATCAAAACACCTATGACAGCAAAAGCATTAGATAGTGATAAGAAACGTAAAGAACGTGTGTTTGTCCGTACCCCAATGGGTAAGATGGGAAGACCAGAGGATATTGCGGACGCTGTGTTTTATTTAGCAGGAAATGAGGCGAGTTATATTACAGGTACCGTGCTTTGTGTTGATGGAGGAAATGCTATTGGATTTTAAAAAGTGAATACCATGTTTACAACTCAGCAGAGCATGCGTTGGTTTGGGCCTAGCGACGCGATCAGACTGGACGATCTTAAAGCGGCAGGAGTATCAGGTGTGGTCACTGCCTTACACGAGATACCGGTAGGCGAGGTATGGTCTATTGAAGCTATTCAAGAGCGACAAGAGTATATTGCTTCTTTTGGTTTAAAATGGAATGTCGTTGAAAGTTTGCCTGTAAGCGAGGCGATTAAACAACGCCGAGGTGATTTTGAAAGACATATTGTAAATTACAAAACCAGTTTAGAGAACTTGGCGCAATGCGGAATTCACATTGTTACGTATAATTTTATGCCGGTACTCGATTGGGTGCGTACGCATCATCGATTTGAAAATAGCGATGGAACACTAGCACTAGCTTATGATCATATCGCATTTGTGTTTTTTGATGTACATCTTTTACAACGTCCCGGAGCCAAATCAAGTTATACCGAAGATGAACTACAAGCAGCGAGAGCTTATGGTGAGCGTCTAAGTGATGAGGAACAAAATGAATTATTTAAAAACGCGCTTCTGGGACTTCCGGGAAGCAAAGGGCATTTTACTGCTAAGCAAATTCTTGAGTTGTTGGCAGATTACGCGCATATTGATGAACATCAACTGCGTAAAAATCTAATCTGTTTCTTAGAGGAAATTATTCCGGTAGCCAAATCCTGTAATGTACAAATGGCTATTCACCCAGATGACCCGCCATTTTCGGTTTTAGGATTGCCTAGAGTAGTGCGTAATTATGATGATTTAAAGCAAATTTTTGAAGCGGTGCCCGATCAAGCTAACGGACTTTGTTATTGTACAGGTTCGCTAGGAGCAGACCCTGAAACGGATCTGATCCAAGTATTAGAAACTTTTAAAGAGCGCATACACTTTTTACATTTGAGAAATATTAAGCGTTATGACGCCAAACTGTTTCAAGAATCAGCACATCTGGGCGGTGACCATCCTATGGCAGCAATCATGCAAGGTGTGCTCAGCATAATGCAGCAACGCAAAATAAGCTTACCGTTAAGACCAGACCATGGATTTTTATTTCGTTCGGAATGGAATTCTGAAAGTTACCCTGGGTATTCGTATATAGGAAGGCTAAAAGCTTTGGCAGAATTAAGAGGTTTAGAGTTGGGGTTGGTTTATAAAAAAGGTAATTAATTTAACCAAGATTAATATGCCGTCCTCATATTGATCACCTGAATTACAAGATTTTCATTTGTACAAATACCTTGATAGAATTTAATTTAATGTATGAGCATGTCAATTCTAGTTAGGAAAATTCAATAAAACTTTTCTTATGGTAATTATCCTATGATTTTACAGTGCTAAACATAATGCGGAATAATAAGTAATTTTAAACTCTGGCTAGTTGCAAGTTACTGTATAAGAGTGGTTTGTAGGATGCAATTCAATCCTGCCACGCCGACATTTTTTTAAAGCCTTGCATTTTTGCAAGGCTTTTTTATTTTCTGGCTTTTCCGATATTCAACTAGCGCTTAAAGTACTATTCTACAAGTACTTTTACTATTTATCTACACTAAACTACCATTCGTCTATACTTCGTATTGCGTTCACCGCTTTTAAATATATTTTTTAGGCATTATTGAGACTTTTGTACAGATCATTAATTTTCAGAATTATGCTTTGGAATTTTTTAGAAGTAAAATGTTTTAGGTCTAGTGATCCTAAAGGGTTTTTCTTGTAGAATAAAATTAATAGGTAATTACCCAATTCAAACAAGATTGAAATGAAAGGAAGAGTCTTAACCATTTTGTTAATCGAAGACGACCGCATTGAGATTATGAAACTCAAACGCGTGCTCGCACAGAGTGCCCTGAAGCATCATTTGATAGAAGCAAAAAATGGCGAAGAAGCATTGCATATTTTAGAAGATAAAAGCGCCTTGCCAGATATTATTCTACTTGACCTCAATATGCCTAAAATCAACGGGATCGAGTTCTTAAAGATCTTGAAAGCAGATGCTATGCTTAAATACATTCCTACAATCATTTTGACCACTTCTAGCAATCATAATGATGTAAAGCAATGTTATGAAATAGGAATCGCGGGTTATGTGCTTAAACCTTTAAAATATGAAGATTATGTGAATAAAATTACTAATCTGCTAAATTACTGGAGTCTTAACGAATTAATTCATATGTGATGAAAGGTGTTGTGTTTACTGAGTTTTTAGAGCTTGTAGAAGATAAATTTGGTCTTGAGATGGTTGATGCGATCATTCAGGCGTCTGATCTTGAATCTGGCGGAGCTTACACTGCGGTAGGTACTTATAAATTCGTCGAGATGGTGAGCTTATTAACCGCTCTAAGTGAACGCACTCAACTGAGTATAGACGAACTCTTATACGTTTATGCACAGCATTTTTTTAAAGTCATCGAGACGAGCTATGCGGCGCTATTAAATAGTTACACTGATCCTTTAGAATTATTAGCTTCTATTGAAGATCACATTCACGTAGAAGTACGCAAAATTTATCCGGACTCCCAGTTACCCACCTTTAAAACCATAAATAAAACAAATCAATCTTTAATTTTAGACTACCATTCTAGTAGAGCTATGTATAGCTTTGGTCTTGGCCTTATGCACGAGACGTTTACTTATTTTGGTTTTGATTCTAAAGTGCGTTTTGAAAAATTAAAAACAGATGGTACGCACGTACGGTTTTTTATAGAAAAAGGTCATGGAAACAGAAAACGTAGCGCTATATAAAAGACTTATCGCTCGCGAGCGTAGTGCACGTAAAGCTGCAGAGGCTATTTTAGAGCAAAAGTCTACTGAGCTCTACGCGCTTTCTGAAGAATTAAAAAAATCTAATGATCAACTTCAATCATTAATTTATCAGAAAAATTCTGAGTTACAAGGGGTTTTTGAAAACTTGGCTGATGCCTATGTCGTCATTGATATTGACGGTCGTGTGTTAAAGATGAACGATGCTGCGGTAACGTTAATGGGCTATGATGCCACCAAAGAACCCGTTTTTTTACCCTATTTAGTTTTAGAAGAAGAACAGAAATCTGTTGAAACGGCCTTTAAAAAATTGCTTAAACAGGGTAGTATCACAGATTTTAAAGTGAGTATACGCACTAAATCTGGTGACATCAGGCGTGTTCATATAAATGGCAGTACCATTCTTGATGAGAATAATAAGGCAATTGTTGCGCAGGGCATTGTGCGCGATATAACTTTAGAAGAGAGCAAAGCCACGATCATTGAGGAGCAAAAGCAACAGCTCGAATTCATTGTAAACAACTCACCTTTAGGCATAGCGCTTGCCATAAATGGTAAGATTCAAAAGTGTAACACAAGCTTTAAAAATATTCTAGCTTTTACCGAGGATCAAATCTTAGGAAAAGACCTAAAAGCCCTAACCTTTGCTGCTGAAAAATCGGATTATAAAGAGCAGCTAGAGGCTTTGCAAGAAGGAGCGTTAAATACTTTTGTAAGTACTCAAAAGTACATCACAAAGAGCGGCCAGATCATTACTACTAAAATCAATGGCACAGCGATAAAAAATCCTGAAAACGGGATGCAGATTCAAGAGGTGATTACCGTTGAAGATGTGACTAAAGAACTGCTGGCGCGCGAGCAATTGGTAGAATCTGAAAACCGACTTTCTGCTCTTATTTCGCGACTGCAAAACGGAATTTTACTGGAAGATGAACAGCGCGACATTGTGCTTACCAATCAGATGTTTTGCGATATGTTTGGTATTTCGGCGAAGCCGGAAGCATTAAAAGGCCTAAGCTGTATTAATGCGGCGGAAGAAAATAAACCACTATTTAAAGATCCGGAAGCATTTGTGGCGCGTATAAAGGAGATCATTTCTGCGCGCGAACTCGTTACGGGTGATGAGCTTGAACTGAAAGATGGTCGAATTCTGGAGCGGGATTTTGTGCCTATTTTCACTAACGGAAATTATAAAGGTCATCTGTGGAGCTACACAGATGTTACGCTTCAACGCCGCTATAAGAATGATTTACAGCAGCAGAAAGAGAAATACAGCAGTATTATCGCTAATATGAATTTAGGCTTGCTCGAAGTAGATAATGAGGATCGTATTCTACTAGCCAATCAGAGTTTTTGTGAAATTAGTGGTTTCAGTAAAGAAGAGCTTATAGGTAAAGAAGCTGCAGCACTTTTTATGAAGCCTAAAAGTCAAGAGATCATTCACAGCAAAACTAAAGTTAGAGCACAAGGAGTTTCTGATTCTTATGAAGTTGAGGTGCTCAACAAAGCCGGGCAGAAGCGTAATTGGTTGATTAGTGGAGCTCCCAATTTTGACATCAATGGGAAGCTTGTTGGTTCTATAGGGATTCATCTGGATATTACCGAAATTAAAAATCTAGAAGCTCAAAAAGATTTGCTTTTTGCCAACCTAGAAAAGAGTAACCGCGAACTTCAAGAATACGCACACGTAGTTTCTCACGATTTAAAAAGTCCGTTGAGAAGTATCAATGCTTTGGCCAATTGGATCAAGGAAGATAATTTGCAGCATCTTGACGATCAAAGTCTTGAGAATTTTGAAAATCTAGAAAATACCTTAGAAAAGATGGAAGCTTTAATCACAGGTATTTTAAATTACAGCAGTATTCAGCGCGATCATACTCAGGATGACGCAACAGATATAGGTAGTGTGATAGATGGCGTTACAGAGCTTATTCACATTCCTGATCATATTAAAATTAAAAAAGGACCTATGCCTGTTATACCTATTGACCGCATACGCATTCAGCAGGTGTTTCAGAACTTGATCAGCAACGCAGTACGCTATTGTGATAAAGCAGAAGGCTGGGTGGAGATCAGGTATATCGAAGAAGCGCATCGCCACGTTTTTGCTGTTGAAGATAATGGCATGGGGATTGAACCGGCATATCACAATAAAATATTTAAAATCTTTCAGTCTTTGACTGATCACGAAGATTCAACAGGTATTGGTTTATCAATTGTAAAGAAAATAATTGATCTTTATCATGGCGATATTTGGTTAGAAAGTACGCCGGGTGATGGAACCACGTTTTATTTCAGTCTAAAAAAGTAAAATAATGAAAATACAACAAGGCACACGCGATGCTTCGGGCAATTGGCAACATACTGAAGTAGCATCGTCTCTAAAAGCTCCGCTTGTACTGGTGTTTTCAAATCGGTTTTTACTTGAAGATGATTCGATTTTCACGCAGTTGAGAGCGCAGTTTCCTGAAGGGCATCTTGTTTTAGGATCCACGGCTGGTGAAATTACAGGGACTAATGTGCTTAGTGATGGTTTGGCTTATACCGCTATAGAATTTGAAAAGTCTGCTTTTGAGATCGTAAGCGCTTCCATTTTACAACAGAATAAAGAAAGTTTTGCTACCGGAAAAGTTCTTGCAGAGCGTATTAATAAAAACGGACTCAAACATGTTTTTGTTCTTTCTGAAGGAAGTTTTGTAAATGGGAGCGAACTCATTAACGGCTTGTCATCGGTTTTAGATGCTGATATTGCAATTACGGGAGGTTTATGCGGGGATGATGCTCGTTTTGAAAAAACGCTTTGTGGGTATAACCGGCCGGCTAAGGAAGGCGAAGTGGTACTCATAGGCCTTTATGGCGACTCGCTAGAGATCAGTTTTGCCAATTATGGGGGGTGGTTTTCGTTTGGCCCAGAGCGGCTTATTACAAAATCTTCGGGTAATGTGTTGTACGAGCTTGATCATAGACCTGCCCTGGATCTCTACAAAAAGTATTTAGGCGATAAAGCTTCAGAATTGCCTCAAGCGGCATTGCTTTATCCGCTTAGCGTTCAGTTTGAACATAAAAAAAATCCGCTAGTACGTACGATTCTCAACATAGATGAAGACACAAATGCGATGGTTTTAGCCGGTGACGCTCCAGAAGGTTCACGGGTAAATCTTATGATGGCTACCGTAGACGGTATTGTAGATGGAGCTTCTGAAGCGGCGAAGCGCGCGGTAGAACACCGAAATTCACCACCTGAATTAGCCATTTTAGTAAGCTGTGTAGGCCGAAAGTTGGTCATGCATCAGCGGGTAGAGGAAGAGATCGAAGAAGTATGCGAAGTGCTCGGAAAAAATACCACGCTCACAGGATTTTACAGTTATGGAGAGCTCGCTCCATTTGCCGACGATCGCATTTGCGAATTGCACAATCAAACGATGACACTAACGCTTATAAGTGAATAGATGAATAGGCTTTTACAACGACAGATACGGAAGCATTTATTAGAAAAAGGTGTTGAGCTTGATGAGCAACTTCAGGTATTTTTAGATGCTGTGAGCAGTTCGTATACCAATTATGAAGAGCAGTTGACTATGGTGCAGCGAGCTATGTCTTTAAGCTCTGATGAGTTGTTTGAAGCGAATAAAAAATTGCAGAAAGAAACCTCGCAGCAGAAAAATATAATTGAGAGTTTAACGCAGACCATTGCGGCACTCTATAAGTACAATAATCAACTTGAGACGCCTAAAAAAGACAGTATCAATCTGGATGCGCTAGAACTTGCTCGTGTGATTGACAACCAGACACGCGAAATTATAGCTACCAATAAACATCGTGACGAATTACTCGCACAACTCGAAAAGCAAAATGAGGAACTGAATGACTATGCACATATTGTTTCGCACGATCTAAAATCGCCTCTCAATAATATCAATGCGCTTACTAATTTTATTATTGAAGATGACCGTTTATCTGAGGAGAGTATAGAAAATCTAGATCTTATTTTAGAGCACGTTGAGCATATGCACAACCTGATTCAGGGGATTTTAGAATATTCGGCTATTGATAAAGCGGTAGACGACAAACACGCTATTGATCTCAATCGCTTAGTGACAGATCTGCTGGCGACGATGCATACACCTAAACATATAGAAATTAGTGTGCTTAAGCACTTGCCTAAAGTTTATGGTAATTCGTTTAGGTTTCAGCAGTTGTTCCAAAATTTAATTCAGAATGCGATTAATTATAATGATAAAGCGCAAGGCGTCGTACGTGTAACTTTTGAAGAGCGCGATGAATGCTATGAATTTAGTATTGCGGATAATGGTAGAGGTATTGATCCTACCTATCACGATAAGATTTTTCAGGTTTTTCAAACTTTAGAACAAGACGCTAAACACAAGGGAATTGGACTTTCAATTGTATTAAAGATCATAAAATTCTATGATGGAAAGATTTGGTTAAGTTCAAAACCAAACGAGGGGACCACCTTTTATTTTACCTTGCCTAAACACTAAAATGACAAAGCCAAATTTAGATAAGATTAAAGAGATCGCCGGCGGAACTGCTAGCTTTGAGCAGGAAATGATCAGCATCATTAAAGAAGAGCTTCCTGGTGAGATTGAACAGTATCAATTTCATTTAGAGCAAAATAATTTTAAACAAACTGCCGAAAGTGTTCATAAGCTAAAACATAAAATTAGTATCTTGAATATGGAAGAAGCTTATGCAACCGCAGCGGCTTACGAAAATGAGCTTAGAGCCGAAAACCCAACTTCTGCTCCAGCTTTTAAAAAAATCATTGATGAACTTAACGCTTTTGTCAAGAAGCTTTAAAACCTACTTATGAATTGCATTATAATCGACGATGAAGCTTTAGCACGTTCTATAATTCGCAACCACTGTGATAAAACCGCAGATGTTGAAGTGGTAGCTCAATTTGAGAATGCGATTAGTGCGATAAAATACCTGAATCAAAACGAGGTAGACCTTATCTTTCTTGACATTCATATGCCTGATTTTACAGGGTTTGATTTTATTCAGACTTTAAAAAATCCGCCAAGAATTGTCTTGACTTCGTCTGATCGCAATTTTGCTATCGAGGCTTTTGAATATGAGTGTATCGTAGATTATTTAGTAAAACCTGTGGCGCTTCCACGTTTTTTAAAGGCTATGCAAAAGGCGCAACAATTTGTGGCAAGCACAGAGCCTATTCAGGATACTTCGGTACAAAGTCAGCCGCAACAAGAGACTGAGAACGACCTGTATATCAACATCGATCGTCGTTTGATCAAACTTAATTTTGACAGTATTTTGATCATTGAAGCTAAAGGCGATTACATCTTGATAAAAACCGAAGGTAAAAATTACACCGTACACTCTACGCTTAAGAAAATAGAAGAAAAACTCCCTGAAAGTAAGTTTTTAAAAATACACCGTTCGTATGTGATCAATTATCATAAGATCATTGATATAGAAGACAATAGTGTATTGATCGCAAAAGATGTGATTCCTATCAGCAGATCCAATAGACCTATTTTGATGAAGCGGCTTAACTTGCTTTAACGCAACAGTTTTTCCATTTAACTATACTTAAAAGCCATCTACCGAAAATCGATAAATTGGCTTGAGGTGGTCCTTTAATTTTGGATTCAAATCCAAGATTATGAGACTGCTACACTTACTTTTTGCGTTGTTGATTGTAACAGGCGCTGCTGCCCAAAACTTTAATTTTTTAGGCAATTATACAGCAGACGGAACGCCGCTTTACTTAGAACCTCAAGACGATTTCGTTAGCCCGGAAACGCTTCAAATGGTATCAAATTCTCTACCAGAATCTTTTCCTGTGCCTATTTATAATCCGCATTACATTTCTAGTGGATACGACACAGATATCATCGTGAAGGAAGATGCTGAGGTTTTTGTAACCTTTGTCGCTGAAGGTGCAGGATATAAAAACGTACTTGGGTTTTATACTTATGATGTCAATAACCCTTTAGATCGTGCGCCTTACGATCACGAGATCACGATTGTTTTTCCTAATGTTTCAGCAAAATGGTCTGGAGGAAGCCTTGTTGCAGGTAACAAAGTAAAACTAGGATCTTTTGAAGCAGGAACCGGTATAGGCTGGGTATTGTTAGCAAATGCCTGGCAGTCTGAAGTGACTTGGGGATTATGGCAATTATATTCAAATCCTGATTTTAATCCTGAGGCGCAAGAAGCTTTACGGTATCATAATGTATTGCTCAATGACCCCGTCAATGAACGTATTATTTTGGGTTTTGAAGATATACGCCGCGATTACGGTTCGTGCGATCAGGATTTTAACGATGCGCTGTTTTATATTTCAGCAAACCCGTATAGTGCCCTTGAAACCCGAAATTACGCCGATGTAGATTCTGCTACTAAAGTCAATTCTGCTTATGATGGAGGTTTAGAGAGTAATGGAGATCTTTCAACATTGATCGCAAAGCGAAATCTCAAGCGAACTCAAACGGCTGATCATAAAAATACTAAAGCTGCGCAGCGTAAATTCAATAAAAGCAAGTTTCCTTCAAAAAATGGGAATTCAAATCTGGCAAGCTATTTTGGGGAGTCGGCACTTTTTGGGACTGAAGAAGCAGCGATTGCTAGTCCGTCTGATTTACAAGAAATAACAAATGCTTCGAGCGTTTTTGCGATTGACTATTATCAGGGAGCAGACCGTGTTGCAGCAGGTTTGTTGTTAGAAACTCAAGATGGCGTTTATGATCACGCAAAAACCATTTGCGATCGCTTGAATGGTTCTTCCTTAGAAGATATTAGAACGTTTCAATTACGTGGGCATACGCTCATTTTGGCTAAGATCAAGCGCGCCAATGGTAATCTGGAATATGCCGTTAGTTTTTCGGTAAATCATAAATCAAACAATCCTACGGTTTACAGTTTTTGGAATATAGATCAGTATCCTGAAGGTGATTATCTCAATTTTCAATTCTGGGGAAAGTCTGTGGGGCAGGTGAGTGCTTTAGTGAATTATACCCTTGATGTTTTTGAGCAATCGCAATCTTTAGCGGCAGATACTTCGGTAAATAAACTTCCACAGGTTTTTGTGAAAAGTGGATATTATTACGACGGAAAATTAATGCTTAACATACAAAACAAAACCGGAGTTACGGGCATTACTACACGTGCAAATATTCATCCTACAGAAACCGAAGCTTTACAAACTCAAGAGCATTGGGTGGCTTTGAGCGGGGCTTATGAGGAGCAGATCGAAATTACTACGGGGCATCTTTTTGACGCGGGGATAGCGCTTTATGATACACAGAACCCAACCTACGATGCCTTATATCTGGCAGATGGACCTTGGGGAATTGATTACAAAGAAGAGGAAGTTTACGTGAATGATTTTAAGGTGATGCAGCCTCAGGAAGAAACTCAAGATGCAGAATATCTTGTAGAGCGAGAGGTAAGCGTCAGCGCTGAGGTTAAAGGGACTCTAAACATTTTTAGACATCTACTAGCAGGCGAACTCGCGTTAAATGTGCACGATCTTTCGGCTTTAGAATTTAGTGTTAAGGCTAATACTCCTATTGAAGTTATCTTGGTTCCGGTACAGCTTGAAGATTGGAGTCAGCGGTTGCGCTATGTGATCCCTGCAACTTCGACCGAGCAGCATTTTATCATTCCGTTTGATGCTTTTGAAGACGGCTCGGGAGCTTCTCAGTCGCTTACCGCGATCCGTAGTGTAGTCTTTTCGATACAAGGCGATTTTGTTAATAGTACTTCGGTACAAGTAGATTTAAAAAACGTGGCGTTCAGTACCAATCGCACCTTGTCTAACGAAGCTTTTCAAGAAGAAACTCAACTTGCAGAAGTGCATAATTTTCCTAATCCTTTTACAGCATACACGTTGATCAAATTGCCTGAGCCGGCCAATGAGGCGACGCTTGCTGTTATAGACCTAAGCGGAAGAGAAGTACTGCGGAAGAAAGAAAACCCTACCGGAAACAATGATGTTTTGCGCCTGGATCGTAACGGATTATCCACCGGGATGTATACGTATAAAGTTATCACCGAAGCAGGTCAGACGTATAAAGGAAAGTTACTCGTGAATTAAAAATATAGTGGTTGTTTAGTTTGAGAAAAGGATGGTGCTTCTGGTATCATCCTTTTTTTTAGACAACATAGTTTCAATTGGCTTCTTTCGTATAATCGCAAGCAGCATCAATATACAGCTTGAGGTCGATTTTTTGATTGCTCAGCAATTGCCATTGCGTATCTTTTTGATCATAGTAATCTATAAAGTACTTCCGGTAGAAGATTCCGTTTGGGAGGTTTTGATTGGTTTTCCATTCTTCAAAAGCGGTAGCGTAGGTCAATAGCGGCAAATGAAATGATGTTTCAGGAGCAATAATGTAAAGCAATGTTCCGGTTTTTTTCTTCTTAGCCTTTCTGAGATTGTTTGCGGCTAGCGTGTAATATTGATATTGAAGACCATCGATCAAGGTATCTTGTGCACGGCTGAAAGCATAATGTTTAGTCTGATAGGTATACGCATTGCGGTAACTGCGAACAAATTCACACGGAATTTTAACCGCAATTGCCTGATCAAATTCCGCCTTAAGAAAACTCACCTCAAACTGAAGTCCGTTCTCGTCTTTAAAATTTAACAGGTAGTGTAAACTGTCAGGTGCTGTAAGCACTCCGTGATAGCTGTTATCTTTAGAGTTGGTTAAGTAGGTAACCGTGGCAATGCTGTCCTGCGTATAAAAAGGACGATTTTTTATAGGAATCGAATCTTTAAAAAAAGTTTGCTGGTATTCCAGGCGATAGTCAAAAGTGTAATCTTTCTGGACAAAACAAAGGCCGGTATACAGGAATAGGAAAAATAACGTATAGTGCATTGAAAGTAAATCGTTTACTTTCTCAATATACGCATTACGAGTAAAAAGTTGATGAAAACTTTATTTAGCAGTTTGTTTAAATAAAGGCTTCGCTGAAGGAATCCAGCGCAGTTTAAAGCCCAATTCTCCAAATTCAAATCCGCTGGCAACAGCCGAAGCGATATTGCTGTATTTACCGTAGCAGCCCAGTTGAAACTGCTTACTTACAGAATACATCGCATTAAGCTCAGCTCTAAAAATCGAGGTGGTTTCTTGATCCTCCACATATTGCAGTCCGCCTGCTGCCACGCTATGAATGCTAAAATGATCACCAACTTTTAGCATCAGATCTGCAAAGACCTCAGCAGCCTGGTATCGCTTCGGACTAAAATACAATTCACTAACCTGATTTTTATAACTCAGATATTGATAGTTGAATCCCATTTTTAAAGCCGGTTTTCGGGTAAGGCTGTAATATAAAGAAGTAAATAACAATTTGCGGTTATTGGCATCAGATTGAGCCGTGTAGATCATTGAGGTGTACCATCCTAAACGTGTGGTAATGCCCCAATTGTAATTGATGAAATAGTCATTCAAAGCTATTTTTTCTTCTAAAAGCGCAGCATTAAAATTTTGAAGCGCACGGCGGTAGCCTAGATCTAGATGCAGTCGTTTTACCGGTTTAGTTTTAAAAGTAAGCGCTCCCTGAACATCAGTATATTCTTTATCTGTGGTGATGGCTTTTATGAGTCCGGCTTGGGCTTCTAAAGCATAGCCAGGAGTAAGGCGATAGTGCACTTGAGACCCTAACTGATACGATTGCGCTTCCTGACCGCTAAGTGCATTGCGCGTGATACGATACCCATAATTTGCGCTCACCTTTAGTGCTGTAGATAACGGAATCGTCGTCGCTACACCATAACTGTAAGCGATGTTCTCGCCATTATCTTTGGTGGTGCAGGCCATCGCATCGATAGTAGGAGCATACTCTAAATCTAGCGCTTCTACCAATCCTTGAGCATCCTTTTGATCCTCATAATAGTTTAAAGTTTGCTGTGCATAATGATAAGCTTTTTGAGGATTGTCAGCAGCGCGATAGGCATTGGCAATGCCTAAGTTTCCATCAAAAGAGGTGCTGTCTTGCGCTAAAATAGTCTGATAAGCAGTTATCGCCTTTTTAAAATCACCGGTGTACATCCCAAACATGGCATTCAACGCAAGTACCTTTGAATTGCTTTTATAAGTAGAATCTAATTGTTCTAGTTCACGTTTAGCTTCGGTGTATTTGGCATTCCAAATTAAGGCTTGCGTATAGCGTTCAGACGCCGCCAAAACAAGTGTGGAATCTTTTAGGGATGCAGATTTCTCTTTAGCTTCAATAGCATAGGTTAAGGCTCCTTTATCATTTTCTTGTAAATGGGATACCAGCGCAAGACCTATTGCGCCTTCTATCTGTTCCTCCTTAGTCTGATTGAAATTTTGATAAATACTTGCAGCCTGCTCGTAGTTTTTAGCTTCTAAATAGATCGAAATCTTATTGAGCTGTGTATCTCGGTCTTTAGGAAAATCAATGAAGTTTGAATCTAAATAGGTCTGTGCAAGAATTGCCTCCCCCGCCTTTGATAGCTGTGCAGCATAGCCCAGGCGTATGTATTTCTGAGAGGTTTTAGCACTTAAATTTTCAGGATCAATGGCTAGAGCTTTAGAGATATAGGTAAGTGCTTTAGGATACTTTTTTAAATTGGATAAGGTATTGGCATAACCTAAAAGCGCCCCGAAATTTTCGGGATATTCAGAGACTAAATTTTTATAAATAGGAGCCGCTTCTTCAAACCGGTTATTCCATAGGAAGGCTTCGGCGTAGTTTAATGTTATCTCGAGATCTTTGGGATATTCGGCAAGCATATTTTTAAAAAGGCCTAAAGCTTCGCCTGGATCTCCGCCTAAGCCCAAAGCCCGTGCGTAACACAATTGAGCGGTTTTATTCTGTGGAAATTCTTCTAATACTTTCACAAAGAAAACTTGAGCCTCTTGATTTTTACCTGATTCCAGTAAGGTGAAACCCTCTTGCATTTCCTGCGCCTGAATGCTCACATATAAACTGAAGCTTAAAAAGCATAAAATTAGTGTTCTCATAACTACGATTTGGTTAGAGCAAGTTAGCGGTGAAACCTATTTTTTTAATCTACAGGTATTTACCGCTTATCGAAGCTAAAGCGCAACTCACGGAAAACACTAAAACAGGAAGCCTCAAAGTGGGCAACTATACATGCTGTTTAAGGATTATTTCTTTGGAAATGCGTGACTTTTAAAAGTTTAACCCATTAAAAGCTGTTTGACTTATAAAAGGAAACCATTCGTCTACGGTAAAATTCCAATGACCGAAATAGGGCATTTTTACAAAAAGCTTCCGCAGATATTTGCTTCATAATCTTTAAAATCTTTGTGTTATGTATTCATTTATCACTACCTCAGAAACTATTCAAATACGTGGAATTTTAAAAGTGCAGTCTGTTGGTGAACTGGCAGCAACGATCAATGAAGATTTTAGATCGCAGAAAAAGATCGTCATTGACCTTAGTCAGTTGCACGAACTCACTCTGCGCACGGTGATGAAGTTGATCACGTTGCAAAATCATTATCGCAATAGCGGGAAACTGGTGCTGTTTAAAGGGCTGAACAATAAGTCGGTGAGTGGCACATTTGGCCTTGCCGGAAAGCGTTACCTATTAGGAGTCGCCTAAACTAAGAATCTCTAAGAACTCGGTTATGATAGCGATACCTTTTGTACGATCAAAAATAAGTGCACAGCAACTTTTTATGCTCAGTGCGCTAGTGGTAAATGGCGGAAACTACCTGTATAATTTACTTCTAGGTCGCTTGCTGGGACCCGAAGCTTTTGCAGATGCAGCAATACTGGTAACACTCTTATTAGTATTATCATTTGCCGCAATGACTTTTCAATTGGGAACGGCACGATTTATCGCTTTATTATCCGAAGAAAAACAACCGGTGTTTCTCAATAGCATCCAAAAATGGAGTTTACGTTTTGGGTTAGTACTAGGATGCATTTTTATTGTTTTTTCCAGCTTTATGCAGGAAGTGTTTCAAACTTCATCTCAAGCCATGTTTGTGGTTTTTGGATTATCCGTTCCGCTTTATTTTGTGATGAGCATCAACCGCGGCATATATCAAGGAAAAGAGCAGTTGATCAATCTGGCAAAAACCTATCAGATCGAAATGTGGAGCAGGCTTGTGCTCACCCTGCTTTGCATTTTGCTATTCAAAGCGCAGCCTGCAATAGGAGTCGCACTCGGCGTTAGTTTATCGCTGATTGCGGCACAGTTTCCACGCGCGAAGGATAATCCTAAAAATCGTAGAGTAGGAGTCTTGACGCAAACAGAACAGCGTGAAATTCTTCAGTTTTTTGTCATTACCGCGTGTTATGAAGGAACTCAGATTCTTATTAATAACAGTGATATACTTTTAGTCAAGCACTATTTTGATGCCTATCAAGCCGGTTTATACGCCTCTCTGGCTTTGATAGGTCGGGTGGTCTATTTTGTTGCCTGGATGTTTGTTATGCTCCTATTACCCGAAGTCGTACGTAAACACAAAGCAGGAGAATCTACCCGAACCATTCTGTTTAAATATGTAAGCTACATAAGTATTTTGGCACTCAGTATTGTGGTCGCGTGCTTTTTGTTTCCCAATGTGATCGTACAAATGATGTTTGGTGAGGCGTATGTTTCCGTAAGTCATCTTTTAGGGCCTTATGCTTTAACTACCGGATTGTTTGCTGTGGCCAACTTGTTTACCTACTACTTTTTATCCTTAGGAGAATATAAACCGGTCTATCTAAGTTTCATTGGTGGTTTTTTACAAATAGGAGGAATCATTCTAATGCACAAAAGCCTAGAACAGGTGGTTTGGGTTCAAATAGGAAGCATGAGCCTATTGCTTATCATTCAGGTTTTGTACTACTTAAAAGCGTATAAAATACATAAAACCGCTTAACTCTCTGGAAGTTCCATTCGTCGACAGTAAGCGGTGATCAAACGTTTTCTGGCTTTTTAAAAATGGTATTCTTCTCAAATTTGAATCACAATTAAACACCAAATCTTATGAAACTAGCCGTTGTTACTGCCTTTCCGCCCAGCAAAGTTACGCTTAACGAATATGCGTTTTATTTGGTACGTGCATTGAAAATGCATCAAGAGGTTGACGAGATCGTATTGCTTGCAGATGTTGCTGCCGACGTTGCCGAAAATCATCTGGATGTTTCAGGTTGTAAAGTGCGTGTGATCAAGTGCTGGAGTTTTAATGCGTACAGCAATCTGCCTAATGTTTTGAAAGCGATTAGAGAGGAGCAGCCAGACGGGGTGTTGTTTAATCTTCAGTTTATGAAGTTTGGAGACAAAAAGATCCCGGCAGCTTTAGGCTTGATGCTTCCCGGTATGTGCAAATTGATGCATATTCCTTCGGTGGTGTTACTTCATAATATTTTAGAGGAAGTTGATCTTTCCGCAGCCGGTATAACACAGAACAAACTTTTACAACGAGCATATAATTTTATAGGAAGCCAGCTCACTCGGTTGCTGCTACGAGCAGATTATGTGGCGCTTACCATCAGTAAATATGTAACTATTCTACAGGAAAAATATAAAGCAACTAATGTAGGATTGATTCCGCACGGAACTTTTGAATTGCCTCAAACTCCTAAATATGACTTACCGCAAGGCCCCCTACAGGTAATGACTTTTGGCAAATTTGGTACCTATAAAAAAGTGGAGATGCTTATTGAAGCGGTACAGCGCTTACGTCAATGTACCGATTTAAATATTGAGATCGTCATCGCCGGGACTGATAATCCTAATGTCAAGGGATATCTTGAAGGTGTGAAAAAGCAATTTGCTCACGTTGCTCAACTGCGTTTTACAGGGTATGTCGCTGAAGAAGATGTCCCCAAATTGTTCGAAGATAGCGCAGTGGTCGTATTCCCCTACACGGCTACTACGGGAAGCAGCGGAGTACTGCATCAAGCAGGAAGTTATGGTAAAGCAGTGGTTATGCCAGATTTGGGAGATCTGGGCATTCTCTCACGCGAAGAAGGCTATGAGGCTCAGTTTTTTGAACCTAATGATGTTGAAGATTTGGCAGAATCTTTAAAGATCGTTTTAGAAAACGAAACCTTGAGAACAGCTATGGGACGCGCAAATTATAAGGCTGCCACTGCCTTACCAATGACTACGATCGCTGATAAATATGTGCAAGTATTTAAACGATTACAAAATATAGAGGAAAATAATCTAGACACCGAACTCGTGTCTGCTTAAGAAGCATCTCATTCAACTTCGATTTGGTTGCAAACCCCATTCGCTATCCCTAAAAGCGTCTGGGGTTTCTTTTTTTGTATTACCCAAGGGTTGATTATTCCAAATTATTTCGCTGTTTTAAAAGTGTTTAAAGGGATTCTTTAAAAACCTGAGCGGCTTTTTTACCGGTGGTATTTTCTTTTAAGATACCAAAATGCTTTTGAGGAGCTTTGCGCCACGGAAGCCGGCCTACTACACCTGTGGGAACATCTGTGTAATCATAAAGCGTCCATACCGCGAAGTGTAGATTTTTCTGTTTTAGATCGCTTAAAAAAGTGTTGTAGTATTCGGCCTGTTTTTGCTCTGATGCTCCAAAAGGATTCCAAATACCACGATATGTTGAAAGACCGAATTCTTGAAGCATTAATGGCTTGTTAGTAGCTTCTTTCAACGTCGTGTAAGCAGTCTCAAAGTTTTCGAAGTCTCGATAATAATGAAAGCTTACCAGATCAACCTTTTCTGCTAACGTAACAGCAGCTTCAGGAGTTGACCAGCCGATAGTTACCGGTGTTTCGGGATCTAAGCTTTTAATATGGTCCAACTGATTTTTCAGCCAAAAGTTAACCAAGTCTTCACCGCGATTTTTATAATCTAAATCGGGTTCATTTTTGATGTCCCATGCCAGAAGCGCCGGGTGTGCTTTGAAGGTATTGATGATCGTTGCCGCGTGATTAAACGTGTTGGACATATCTAAAACCGAATAATCGCCATAAAAGTCAAAAAGCGTAATGATTACGTTCAACTCGTGTTCCTTTGCAAGATCTAGCAACTTATGTAGTTTGCCGAGTTTGTTTTCAAGTACTTCAGCAGCGCCAAAATCTTCATAGCCTATAAAAATGCGAATGGTGTTGAGGTGAAGTGCTTTTATCCTTTTAAAATCTGCAGCAAGTGTTTCAGGATTAAAAGAAGCTCCGTAGGTATCCCAAGCATTTTCTTGTGGATAGTAATTCACGCCTTTAATCCACTTCGGAAGTTTTTTCTGCGGAATAACAACCACTGAATCCTTTACCGATCTTTTAGGGATGCGCACCAATTGCCGAATGCGCCAAAACCCGTCTTCAAGTAACATAATTACTCTGTAATCTGAAGTATCCCGGGTTTGAAGCATGAGTTGGTCTTCAGAAAAAACACGTTGCACCTCCAGTGCATTTTGATCTGTAAAACTGATGAGTTGTCCATCGGCGCTATAAAATTCTAAATGCAGTTCGTGATTGAGCGAAGTACTTTCTACACGAGTTTGTGCAGCTTTATTTTCAGTAAGAATTCGGTCTATTTTTTCTCGAGCATTAGAGGTGTAATAATCTGCAATTCCTTTAGTTTCTCCAGTAGCTAAGGCAACCTCGCGTACATACCAGGCATTCAAATAATCCTGAGCAACGCGCTTTTTTGTGGGTTTTTCAATCGGCCTGCTTGGGTTGATGGTGTCTTTCCAAACAAGCTGAGGCTTATAAACCGGTTCAGCGCCTAGAGCCAGATTGAGCATTTTACTTTTATCGGCACCTGTGTTGAGATACGAAAGTATACTGCTGATGCCGGAAACCAACAGCAAATTCAATCCTATAAAAGATAGAATCAACAGTGCACGATATATGTTTTTATTTTGATTTTTCAATGGATTGCAATAGGCTCTAGCGTTTGGGTTACACCCAAAACCTGTACTTTAAAAGTATAAGTTCCTGATTGATAAACAGCAGGATCGAGATAAAAAGATGCTGTTCCGGTCTGTGTTTTTTGTATTAACGTGTAGGTTTGATTTTCATTTTCAACGACGAGCTTTACGCGTGTACCTTCGGGCACAATTTGATTAAGTTTTCCGTTGAGCGGACCAACGGTTAAAATATTTTCAGTTGCATTCCACGCTGTGGGAATAGTATCAAGAGCTGCGGAAAAGCTAAGCGGGACTATGTTACTCGCAGCAATACCGGTTATGAATGCTTGAATTTCCCATTGCTGCGGTTGTTGTGGATGTTTGATCTGGGTGCTGGCGCTTCCATTTAGGGTGTTTCCAGTAGCTTGTAAAATTCCGCCGGTATCGGTTTTGATTAGGAAGTTGACTAATGTTCCATCTGGAATTGTATTTCCAAAACGATCTTTGATGATATCGGTTTTCAGAACTGTAATTTGATCTGCGTCTGCGAAATGATGAACACGCTCAACCGTAATATTAAAATCTTGCGCCAAATTTGCATCCACATAAATAGTCTGAAGTTTAGAAGAGACATCTTGTAATTGGGCGGCGTGGAAGATGCGGCCGGTCTCTTTGGTTGAGAAAATATTCTTCCACGCAATACTATTTTGAATCTCAATTTTTTCGGTTTGTGTTTTACTATTAAAACTCGTAGTGAATGCGAGTTCTGTATGATCGGGCAAAACATTGTCGTAACGATCAGTAGGGATTAATGTAATCTGCGCATAATCGTTACCTCCCGCTGCAATGCGTTGCGGACCAAGATACGATTCGATAGCGGCGATCTGGCTGGTATCTGCTACAATGGCGATCGATCCTTTTTGAAGCTCCACAGCATTATAAATCAATACCCAATTTAATTCTCCTGCGGATGTTCTTATAGCTTCGGGCACTTTAAATGTTTTGATGGCTTGTTGAGTTTCAGGACTTACGAGCATAGTTCCCAAATTGGAAGCTAACAGCAATTTTAAGTCAGATGCTTCTGTTTTAAATTTCAGTTGAATACTTTCACCTACTTGAAAAGTACTTTTAGTGGTGAGCAACTGTATTTGCGGGACACGAGCAGTTTCCGGTTTAATGGTAAAACCGAAAATAATAAAAACGAATACGTATAAAACAACTTTTTTCATCGTGGATTTCCTAAAAAAGTATTGATCTCTAATTTTACAAAGCTTCCATCTTTTAGTTTGACGTGCGCTGCTTTTTGTTGCTCGGTTTGGCGCTCGGGCACCACTTTACGAGCAATTTCACGATTAGACAACCCATTAACATAAATCGCTTCTATAGCATCACTAATGAGTTTACCTGATTTTTTATTCAAAGCTATCTGCACTTCTTGCTGGCGTTGCTGCCGGATTCCTTCCTGTAAAAAATGGTGATCTACCCAAGTCAAGTTGTGTTCACGATCATAATACGAGACCAACACCTGCGGAATAGTCGCTTGCTGCGTCCCGGGATTGAACAAGGTGGTGTGCAGTTGTGTTTCTTTTAATGAAAAATCATTTACAACGACTCGTTTATACAAATCAGTATTCGCCACATTTGCCGAAACGTGTAAGTCAAAAGTGACCGGTTTGCCGTCTAATTCCACAGGAGTAAATTGGTCCGGATTAAAGGTGAGCGGTGCGTGCTCATCTGGTTTTAACCAGGCCGTACCTTCAAAAGCGATTTTAAACGAAGTGATCTCTTTAGGCATTAGCTTATGCTTCATCTCATATTTTGCATTAAAGCTCGCAAGAGGCAAATCTTGGTCGTCATAAAGTGTTCCCTTGATAGAAACATCAGCCGGAAGATTATCTATATTTTGCAGCTCGCCCAGAATAATATAAGCGCCATCGACTTGAAGCAATCGTGCAGAAAGAACCTCGAGCACAGGCTGCTTAAGAATATCTTCGTGATAGGTTTGTTCTGAAGTAATGCGACGCCTTCCGTGGTTGTAAAAATCAGTTTCATTAGTCGTGATCAGTTGGTCAGGAGGTAAGTCAAGATCAGGATTTTTGGGAATAACAAACCATTTTTGATGTCGCTTAACCAGTTCAAAATTTTCTTGAGTTGGAATGAGTTCTAGCGGAGTGATCCATTTAGCATAAGCAGTAGCTCTTGCGGTAGAGTCGGTCTGATTAATGATCTCAACAGCAATCGCATCGAGTTTCGCATAACTATTGAGGAGTCCGTCTGTGACAGCAAATTCGAGCATAAATTGATCCAGACTTTTATCACTTTTGGGATCAAAGTAAGAATAAGCACGCTCTAATTCTTTAAAGTCTAAAGCGTCAAAATAAGCTTCAACTACATTTTCTGGGGAAAGTTGGTCTGCATTTTTTAAGTAAAACGAATAAATACCCAGACTGAAACAAATAAGGAGAAGCACACCATATACGTGCGCGATATTAAAAAGCAGTTGGTTTCTTTTCTTTGAAGTTTTAGCCGAAATAGTATAGTCGTTTGACCATTGCATATACGCCGGAAGCTGAGGTTTACTAGACCGAAGGGCACGCAGCCAGATCGATTGAACATTTATGATAAATGCGATTACGACCGTAAGCAGCGGGATGATCCCCCACATTAATATGAGAACCAGAGGAATATCATCTTTGGGGATGATCTTAGGCATTGGGGCGACGCCTAATTTCTCCCAAACCATAATGCCATTCTCAAGCAATCCTAGGCGTTGCCAGCCTGAAAAGTAGAGGATAGGATCATAAAATTTATCGTTAGAGAACACATATTTAAGATGATATTTTTCAGGAATGGTTAAAAACTGCTGCAACGAACCAATACCTTCAATTCCTCTGAATTTAGAATTCTCGAGTCGCTCAATCGCTCTGGTGGTAAGTTCAGGAAGCCTGCGCGCCGAATGGTAGTTACCATCAACCGTCATCGCATCTGTTTGAGCAGAAAGCCAGGCGATTTGATCACCAAAACCTAGCGGTAAAAAACGCCATTTGTAATGCTGATCCTGATTGAGAAAATTCACAATAGGCAACATATTTATAGGATCGGGTTGCGAAGGCCTAAAATTATTTAAAGTCATAGTGAAGATCATCGTTCCTAAAAAGAGCGCTGCAAGCAGACCAGCAAGAATGCGATGATACAAACCGCCTAGTTTGGTGCTCAAAAAAGTTTTGTAATCGCCTTCGGCAAAACGATACGCAAACTCCCCAAACAAGGGTAAAACCATTATACTTCCCCACAAGGTAAACCGGTCTAGAGTGAGAATATTAAAAGCATTGTCGCCCAAGATCATTTTAGGAATCGGCGTTGTGCCGCCGCTTCCCAAAATTGTAAGCATTGTGAGGGAAAGGCCAAAGAACAAATAGCGTTTACTGTAATAGCGGTAAAAAAAGTACGGCAGTAAAAGCAACAAAACACCCCACGGAATTAAGAAAAATACGAGTCCGCTAGAAGTAACTTCCAGAAAGTTATCCCGTGAACCGTGCGGTATTGGTACTTGCGTAATGGGATTATTCTTGGTGTTTACCCAATACGGTAAAATACACACGATTATTAAAGCCAGCGCAGAAAATCCAAAAGCGATCATTCGTTTTAATAAGCTGAAAAATGCTTTCAGAAAAACCGCGAACGTTACGTCTTTCATTCGGTTTACCCGTGTACGCGCTTGATCCATTACCGCCATTCCTATCAATGGAAAAATGAAGAATACCATCCCAAAAATTGGAGTAACGTGATGTGAACACACCGTCACGGCCAATAAAGAAAGTGAGGTTAAAAAGTATTTTATGCGCCCGGTGGTCAGCCAAAGATAGATTTCGGGCAGCGCGTGCATAAGGATCGAAACACCAATGATGCTGGGCAACTGCCCAAAAATGTGTAGTGTTTCAACAAAAGATGAGGAAAACACAGCCAGAATAGCTGCATATCCGGCTGCGTGTGCACTTGCCGTGATGAGTAATGCGAAGCGATATACACCAGTTATAAAAAGGATGACGCCAAGGATAGCGACGGTGAACATTCCAAATTTTAAACCGCCAATTAAAGATAATATAGCGATAGACTGATGCACGAGAGGTGGATAGCCCATCACCGTAAAACCGGTGTACCAGCTGTAGTTCCACGGTTCAAACCAATGCGAGGCATAATGATCTGCAAAAAATAAATGAATCAGCGCATCGTAAGTTCCTTCTAGCGTAAAGAAGATGCTAAACCCATGAAGGGCAACACCGATCAACAGCGCGATAATCAAGTATCTGTTTGGGGTGTTTTTCATGAATATTAAAGCTAATGGAATGTTTGTATTTCTTACATAGCTAAGATAAAACATTCGATGAATGACTCATCTGTCGATGAATGGTTTTCAACTAAAGTCGGAGTTTAACCGTCGAAAATCAAGCTTTTAGCCTTCCGGACCCCGATATGTTTGTGGTGTATTTAATCTGAATCACCTAAAACAAATCTTATGAAAACTGCTATTATCATCCCGTGCTATAACGAAGAAAAACGCATTGACACCAAAGCTTTTGAAGCCTTTATTCAGTCTACAAATTCGTATCACTTATGCTTTGTAAATGATGGAAGTAAAGACCAGACGTTAGAAGTGCTTAAAAATATTCAGCAAAGTAATCCTGATAAGGTTACTGTTATTGATATGAAGCGCAACAGCGGCAAAGCAGCGGCGGTACGCGCAGGTGCCCGATACCTTTATAGTAAAACAAATGTGCGTCATATAGGTTTTATGGATGCTGATCTGTCAACAGATTTTGAAGATTTTACTGCTCTTGATCATACCTTAAAAACTAATGCCCAGCTAAAAATGGTTTTTGGGAGCCGGGCAAAAGCAGAAGCCGGGATCGAGAAAGATCCTTTTAGAGCATTTTTTTCTAAAGTGATCAAATTTTGTGTGTTTTTGATCTTGGGCCTGCCCATTCAAGATACGCAATGCGGCGCCAAGGTGTTTAATCGAGAGTTGGTTCCTGTGATCTACGGGAATCGGTTTTTGAGCAAATGGCTTTTTGATGTGGAAATGTTTATAAGACTGAAGCACTTTTTAGGCGGAAAACAAGCAGTGATGTGTGCTATTTATGAGCAGCCTTTACAACGCTGGGTACACGTTGAAGATTCAAAATTAGGTATTAAAGATGCGCTTGAAATTCCGCTAAGATTATTAAGCATTTGGTTTAACTACAGTATCTGGGCGTTTACCAATACGTTAGTTACCGCCGAAGAACAAGAAGTCTTAACTGAGGTGTATACATTTCCGTTAGCTGCTTAACTTCAATTTATTTAGGCGCTGTTATAACAACTTAAATTTGTTTTTCAGATTTTCACGGTACACGCGCCCTACGTTTAAAGTTTTGCCGTTACTAAGCTGAACTTGTGCACTGGAGAACTTCGTAATGCTTTTAATATTTACCAAATACGATCTGTGAATGCGTACAAAATGACTTGCTGACAGTTGCTCTTCCCAGTAGGCTAAAGTTTCATTTGATAAATGTGTTTTAGAGGTAGAAACCGGCTCTGTATAGTCCATATCTGCTTTGATGTAGAGCAGATGGTCAAGTTCTACTTTAATATGCTCATACCCACTTTTAATAAAAATGAGGCGTTCTTCTGGGGTTGCTTCCGGTAGTTGCTCTACCGGTTTCTGAACTTTATTCACCGCTTTGAGAAAGCGTTCAAATGAGAAAGGTTTCAGTAAATAGTCTACTACGTCAAGTTCGTAGCTTTCTATAGCATAATCAGAAAATGCCGTAGTTAATATGACTTGCGGAGGATTACTCAAGATTTTTAAAAAATCAATACCTGAAAGTTTAGGTAAATGAATGTCGAGAAAAATCAAAGAGACGTTATGCTGCTTAAGAAACTCAAGCGCATCTATACCGTCTGTGAAACTTCCCTTTAAGGTCAAAACACCACAATCTTTAATATACTTTTCTAAAACTCTTTTGGCAGGCGCCTGGTCTTCTATGATAATACAGGATAAAGTAGATGCGGGCATAGCGTTAACTTTTGAGTTTCATAGTGAGTTGCACAATAAAGAGCTGTTCTTGTTTATCAATAGTAAGCGAATAATCTGTACCATAAATAAGGTCGAGTCGCTTTTTTACATTTTCTAGTCCGATGCCTTGTGCTAAGCTGTTTGTATTGGTTTGTTCAGAAAAGCTGTTACTGCATTTAAAGTGCAAAACACCGTCTTGAGAGGTGATGCTTACGTGAATTTTAATATTATCTTTTAAGCTTGAAGAACTGTGTTTAAAAGCATTTTCTATAAAAACCGGTAAGATCAGGGGCGCGATTTGCTGCTGAAGATCTATGTTCTCAGAAACTTCAAAATCAACCAGCGCTCTACCTTCTAGCTGCAATTTGTTCAGATTAATATAATCAGCCAGATGATCAATTTCTTTAGACAATAATACAAAATGCGCTTTGCAGTCATAAAGCATATACCGCAGTACATTAGAGAGTTCTAAAATGATCTTTGGAGTGCGTGTGGAGTTTTCGATGGCGTACGCATATAGATTGTTGAGGTTGTTAAACAAAAAATGCGGATTGATCTGCGATTTCAGGTATTGCAGCTCGCTTTGTTTTACAAGATCTTTGAGTTGATCAACCTCTTGTTGTTTCCGTAACGCATCCCAGGTAAATTTAAATCCAGAAAGTATAACTATGGTGGGCAGTATTGTAGCCAGACTGTAAAAGATTCCGGGAAAGTTGCTTCCGCGTGTGTCTGGGTAGTAAATTTTTTCGATGACCAGCTCTTCCAAGATGATGACCAAAGTGAGCAGCCCAACAATCCAAAGACCAAATTGTAAGTATCTTTTGGTATACAAATAACGCGGAGCCACCCAATAACTTATGAATAGCGCAACCACTGCATAATTCAGAAAAAATACAATTTCCGCAGGAATGATATCTACTTCAACCTGATCTTCTATTCGCTCAAACGAATAAAAAATAAACACCATAAAATAGATGATTATCTGAAATAAAATCTCCCAGATACCTACGGGTCTTTTCAGTAAAAACTTAGCCATGAGCCAAATATAGTTTTATATAAAAACATCTTAGAATAAAATCTGGTGAACTTCTATTGTACCACCCTTAGCAACCTTTAAACCGGTGTAAACGGCAATTTAAGTTCATTCGAGGCCGCCCTTGTCGTTTACAAGTTTACTTCAGTCGTTTGCCAATATTAATGTGCTACTTCTCAATAGGTTTTGCTCTTTTGCAGTCAAATCTAAACAATCAATTTATGCAGTTTAATTATAAAATACTTCTTGTAGGTATTGCGCTTTTTCTTTCGGCGCAAACTATAGGGCTGGCTCAAGAAACCACACTCTCAGGTATTGTTATCGATGAAAGTTCTGGCCAACCCATACCATATGCAACCGTACTGGTGAAAAACAAAACGACAGCGGCTGTCATTACCGGAAGCACTACCAGTGATGATGGTAATTTTAAGATTACTTATGAAGATCAACAGGCTGTTCTTGAAATCAGTTTTGTAGGGTTTCAAACCAAAATGATCAACGACCTACCCACAGGAGGTGCACACGATTTAGGGACGATCGTTCTTGGGATGAGTACAGAGTCTCTGGATGAGGTGGTAGTTACCGCTGAAACTTCTACGATGGAATTTAAACTGGATAGAAGGGTTTTTAACGTAGGTCAGGATTTAAGCTCTGCCGGAATGGGAGCATTAGACGTGTTGAGCAATGTACCCTCGGTGAATGTTGATATTGAGGGGGCAATTAGTTTGCGTGGAAGCAGTGGTGTTCAAATTCTTATCGACGGAAAACCTTCGGTACTGGCAGATGAGTCGAGCAATGCGCTAGGGACGATCACGGCTGATATGATCGAAAGTATTGAAGTGATCACTAACCCTTCAGCAAAATATGAAGCCGAAGGTACCTCAGGAATCATCAACATCATTCTGAAAAAAGAAGAGAAACGCGGGTTTAACGGTTCGGCTTCTGTAAATACCGGAGTGCCTAATAACCACAGTTTAGGATTGAGCTTAAATAACCGTTCTGAAAAGTTTAATCTCTTTACGCAGTTGGGAGCGGGACATCGCACGCTTCCTATGGAGAGCAATAGCGTTAACCGTAATCTCGAATCAGGAACCATTGTTATTACAGATGGTGGTGAAGATAAGAATGAGACTTTTTTCAATCTGACTTTAGGAGCAGATTATTATATCAATGATAAAAATATTGTTACCCTTTCTGGTAACTACGCTTTTGAAAAAGAAGATTCCCCCTCTGATTATCTGATCAGTTCACTAGATGCTTCGGGAGATCTGGTTTCGCAGTATAATCGAGTGGGAGAAACTTCGGCAGATAATCCTAAATATCAATTTGATCTACAGTACAATAGTCAGTTTGGAGACGATGAGGATCACGCTTTATTGGCTAGTGCTACCGGAAATTTCTTCGGAAAAGATCAAAGCTCTACGTTTATCAATAATCTGGTAGCCGGGGAATCTATTGATCCCAATCAAAAAACAGAAACCGACTTTTATCAGTCTGACTATACGTTTAAAGTTGATTATACTAATCCGCTTACTGAGCGTATAACCCTTGAGGCTGGGAGTATGTATGAGATCAACGATGTAGGTAATGACTATGCCGTTTATACTGAAGAAGATGGGGTGTTTGTCATAGACACTGATCTAACCAATAATTTTGAGTTTAATCAAAAAGTACTTGGGTTGTATGCGACTGCCGCTTATGAGGGGGGTCGCTGGGGTTTAAAAGCAGGTTTACGCTTTGAGGATACTGATCTTACGACCTTGCTTACCAATACTAACGAGCAAAATAATCAGGCCTATAATAACTGGTTTCCTTCGGTGCATACCTCTTATAAAGTGTCTGATCGGGTTTCGCTGCAAGCAGGGTATTCAAAGCGTATTTTTAGACCGCGTTTATGGGATTTGAATCCGTTTTTTACCATTCAGAATGTATATAACGTACGCCAGGGAAATCCGTTCTTACAGCCGGAATTTGCAGACTCTTACGAGTTAACGAGTATTATAGGAGTGGGCAAACTTTCATTAAACAGTAGTCTGTATTTTTTGCATACCACAGATGTGGTTGAAACGGTTTCGGTTTTTGAAGACAACGTCAATATCTCAACGCCGCAAAACATAGGTACACGTGATCAGTACGGTTTTGAACTCAACGGGAAATATTCGGGCTTATCCTTTATGACGCTTACCGGGGATTTTAATTACGGCTATTTTATTAGAGAAGGGACCTTTGAAGATCAGAATTTTGATTTCAGCGGAAATCAATGGACGGCAAGAATGACCACTAAATTTGATTTTCCCGCAGATATAGATTTAGAACTTAACGGAAACTATGAATCTAAATATAAAACCGTTCAAGGCGAGATCTCTGGATTTGCATTTCTAGACGCCGGACTACGCAAAAAAATCTGGGATGGAAAAATGGTTGTTAACGCTAGTGTTCGTGATGTTTTTGCATCTCGAATTAGAGAAAATACCATCAATCAACAATCCTTTTCATTGTATGATTTTTCTAAACGAGGGCGGTTTTTTACGCTAGGGGTTAGTTATAGTTTTGGTAAGGGAGAGGCGATGACGTATTCAGGAGGAAAACGATAAAAACAAGAATATGAGAGCGATACTCACAGTAAAACAGAAAACGTTTTTAACACCACATTACATCAGAGTAATTCTAGAAGGAGCTGCGCTGGAAACCTTTGCAGCCGCTAGAGTGGGAGATAATAACAAAATTATAGTGCCTCAAGAAGGCGTACCGCTAATGCTTCCTGATGATCCTAGGTTGTTAACACAAGAGCAAGCGCAACGCCCTATTATACGCACCTACACAATGCGGAATCTAGATTTGGAGAAAGGGGAAATGACTATTGATTTTGTGGCACACGGAGAAGAAGGTCCTGCATCTCGATGGGCGCTATACGCACAAAAGGGAGATGAGCTCTTGGTGATGATGAAAGAAAAGACAAAACCGCTGTTTATACCTTCTGATAGCTATATTTTAGTTGGTGATCACACTGCCTTGCCGGTAATCAGCGTGCTTTTAGAAAGCCTACCCAAAAATGCGCAAGGAACGGCCATTATTGAAGTCTATGGAAAGGAAGACATTCTTAATCTTACGAAGCCGGAAGGAATGGACATACAGTGGCAGTTTAATAAAACACCGGGTCAAGGTTCAGCCTTAGCCGTAGCGTTTAAGGATATTACAATTGAAAGGGACCAGACGCCTTTCATTTTCGCTGCCGCGGAATATTCCATAGTCGATGCCATACAACAACATATTAGAGCAGCATACACCCTTGAGCGCAAGCAGTGGCACGCCTATTCGTATTGGAAATATGGATTAGCCGAAGACGCTTCAGCAGAAAAGCGAAGAGCGCAAACTAAGTAAAACTATTTTTCCTTATTATCCTTTAAAAAAAAAGCCCCGTCATCAAAGCGATAACGGGGCTTTTTTAGATTAATAGTGTTGATCAATTGAGTTCTTGATCGAGAGCTTGTAGTATTTTAAAATATTTTAATAAATAATATTAAACTTTATTTAAAGTCATAT
>CETR01040597.1_pt1 | contig 43235 bp, 40 predicted proteins | sample 531281 | NCBI WGS metagenome assembly CETR01 (sample SAMEA2622568, study PRJEB7988) | marine metagenome | biome: marine biome (ENVO:00000447); feature: mesopelagic zone (ENVO:00000213); material: "saline water (ENVO:00002010), including plankton (ENVO:xxxxxxxx)" | depth 696 m
CAGAGCTCGCAGGATGTCGCGACCGCCGGCACCTTCCTCGACGACATTTCGGGCAAGACGGTGACCGTCTTCGCACAGGACACCGCGTTCGGGCAGGGCAACGTCGCGGCGGTCGAGACGATCCTCGGTGGCCAGGGCGCGACGGTCAACTCGGTGCTCGTGGCCGAGGACGTCACGGAGTTCACGCCGTTCGCACAGCAGGTGCTCGCCGGCAACCCCGACCTCGTGTTCGTCGCGTGGGCTGGGGCGACCTCGGGTGCGATGTGGCAGGCGATGAGCCAGCAGGGCGTGCTCGACGCGATTCCCGTCGTCACCGGGCTCGGTGACTCCGCCACGTTCGGCGCCTACGGTGAGGCATCCGAGAAGATCAACTTCCTGAACTACTACTTCCCGGGCGCCCCCGACAACGCCGTCAACACCGAGATGATCAGCCTGCTCGAAGAGGACGGCTGCACGCCCGACCTCTTCAGCCCCGACGGCTTCAACGCGGCACTCATGATCGTGCACGCGATCGATGAGGGTCAGGGCGATGTCGACGCGATGATCGCAGCCCTCGAGGGCTACTCCTTCGACGGTCCGAAGGGCACGCTGACGGTGCGCGCTGGCGACCACGCGCTGCTGCAGGAGATGTATCAGGTCAAGCTCGTCGCCGACGGCGGCAGCTTCGTTCCCGAGCTGATCGACACGGTGCCTGCCGACGCGGTAGCCCCCGCCGAAGCGCAGTAAGGCCCAGAACCAATGAGCACTCCGGTTCCGTCCGCGCCCGCGCAGCATCCGGCTCCCTCCGCCCTGCGGGTGGAGAAGCTGGGTCTGCAGATCGGCGGCGCGACGATTCTGAAGGATGTCGACGTCGATGTCGCCCCAGGTTCCCTGGTCGGCGTCATCGGGCCGAACGGCGCAGGCAAAACCACGCTGTTCAACGTCGTCTCCGGCATCATGACCCCCACAGCAGGTCGGGTCCTGATGAACGGCGAAGACATCACGAGGATGTCGGTGCCTGCCCGGGCGCGGGCGGGACTGGGGCGCACCTTCCAAACCTCGAGCCTGTTCCCCAAGCTGAGCGTGCTCGAGAACGTCCGGCTCGCCGCGCAGGTCGCGGTGGGGCGTGACTACTCCCTCTTCCACTTTCCATCGAAGAGCGGTGGCGCGAAGAAGGATGCCGCAACCCAGCGCGCCCTGCAGAATCTCGAAGAAGTGGGCCTGACCCACAAGCTCCTCACTCCGGCGGGAGACATCTCCCACGGCGACAAGCGCAAGCTCGAGATCGCGGTGCTCCTGGCCATGGATTCGAAGATCGTGCTGCTCGACGAGCCGATGGCTGGCGTCGCATCTGGCGATGTGGCGGGCCTCGTCGACAACATCCGCGAGCTGCAGGCGAGAACCGGATGCACGGTTCTCATGGTCGAACACCACATCGACGTACTGATGGGGCTCGTAGAAAAGGTGGCAGTGATGTACTTCGGCTCGATCATCGCGTTCGACTCACCCGCTGAGATCATGGCCAACCCGCTCGTGCAAAGCGCCTACCTGGGCAACGCCGCATGAGCGCCATCCTCGAAGTCAGCGACCTGCGCTGCTCGATCAGCGGCCAGCCGGTCGTCGAGAGCGTGACCTTCTCGGTCCCGGCCACCGGCATCACGGCGGTCCTCGGACGCAATGGTGTCGGCAAGACCTCGACGCTGCGCGGCATCCTGGGATTGATTCATCGCCGCGGCGAGGTGCGCCTTGCCGGAGAGCGGATCGACACGCTCCCCACCCATCGGATCGTCAAGCGGGGCGTCGGCTACGTTCCGGAAGACCGTGAGGTGTTCGCCAAGCTCACGGTCGCCGAAAATCTCGCCCTGGCCGAACGGCAGCGCAATCCGCGCCGTGAGTTCGTCGCCGAGCTCTTCCCCGACCTCGTGAACCGTCGCGACCAGATGGCCGGCACCCTCTCGGGCGGACAGCAGCAGATGGTCTCGGTCGCCCGCGCGCTCATGAACGACAACCAGCTGCTGCTGGTCGACGAACCGACCAAGGGGCTCGCCCCCAAGATCGTCACCGAGGTTGCAGACGCCCTCGAGGAGGCAGCAAAGACGGTGCCGATCCTGCTGGTGGAACAGAACCTCGAGGTCGTCAAACGACTCGCGCACGACGCGATAGTCATCGACAGCGGCCGCGTCGTCCACGTCGGGCCCGCCCGCGAGATCCTCGACGACGAGGAGCTCACCCAGCGACTGCTCGGTGTTCATGCCGAGCGGCCCGCGGATCCCAAGCCTGCACCGTCCTCGGAGGCCCACTCGTGAGCACCATCATCCTGACCCTGGTGACCGGTGTCGGTCTCGGGGCCCTCTACTTTCTCGTCGCCTCGGGCCTGAGTCTGATCTACGGCCTCATGCACGTGCTCAACTTCGCGCACGGGGCGTTCCTGACTCTGAGTGCTTTCCTCGGATGGATGGTCGCGCAGGCGCTCGGGACCGAGTCGTGGTGGTCGTTTCTCGTCTCGATCCTTGTCGGCGCTGCGGTCGGCGCTCTGTTTGCAACCCTGACCGAACTCGTGCTGATCCGCCCGCTCTATGAGCGACACATCGAGCAAGTGCTCGTCACGGTCGGACTCTCATTCGCCGCGGTCGCCCTGTTCGAAGGGGTGTGGGGCACCGACGCGATTCCGATCTCGGGTCCACCCTGGCTCAAGGAGACCACCGAGATCCTCGGAGCCCGGATCCCCAACGTGTACTGGATCCTGATGCTCGCCGCGGGGCTCGTGCTGGCAGCACTGGTGCTGTTCCTCCAGAAGACGCGGTACGGCATGATCATCCGCGCTGGCGTCGAGAACCGTTCGATGGTGACGGCTCTCGGAATCGACGTGCGGCGCTCCTTCACTCTCGTCTTCGCGATCGGCGGGGCAGCTGCCGGCATCGGCGGCGTGCTGGCGATGCACTACTCGACGTTCGTGTCAGCGCACCTCGGATCCACGCTGCTGATCTTCGCGTTCATCGTCACGGTCGTCGGTGGTCTCGGCTCGCTGACCGGGGCCGCAGTGGCATCCGTGCTGGTTGCCGTGTTGCAGCAGTTCGCGAACTTCTACCTCGGCGGCACCGGAGACTTCATCGTCGTCATCCTGCTGGCGGTCGTGCTGCTCGTGCGACCTTCTGGACTCCTCGGGAGGAAGGCATGAGCATCCGTCGATACTGGCCGGCGCTCGTCGGCGTCGGGCTCGTGATCTTCATGGCGGTGCTGCCGCTCCTGAACATCTCGATCCCCGGCATCCTGCCTACCCCCACCTACCAGCCGGGAACCCTGGCGCTGCTCTCGCTGTGCATGGTGTTCGCATCCCTCGCGCTGTCGTACAACCTGCTGCTGGGCACGTCCGGGATGCTGTCGTTCGGGCACGCGCTCTACTTCGGCGCCGGCGCGTATGGCCTCGGCATCGCGCTCGAGCACTTCGGGGTGCCGCTCTTTCCCGGCGTGTTCGCGGCCCTCATCGGCGGGATGATCATCGCCTTCGTCACGGGTGCTGTCGCGATGCGCGTCTCAGGGATTCCCTTCGCGATGGTCACGCTCGCTTTCGCTCAGGCAGGCTCCGTGCTCGTGCGTCGCAACTCCGCGATCACCGGCGGTGAGGAGGGTCTGAGCCTGAACACCGACCAGGTCCCGGACTTCCTCGTCGGCGTGATCAACACGCGAAACCTGTACTGGTTCGCCCTGGCGGTGCTGGTGATCGTGTACCTGGTGACGCTCTGGGTCGACACCTCTCGCCTCGGGCACCTCGCCCGGGCCACCCGCGAGAACGAGCAGCGGGTGCGGGTCCTGGGCCTTCGGCCCTACCGGGTGCGACTCATCGTCTTCGTGATCGCCGCGGTGCTCGCGAGCCTTGCCGGGGTGGCGTACATGCTGCTGCAGTCGGGAACGGTGCCGCGGTCCGTCTCCGCCGATCTCACCATCACCGTGCTGGTCATGGTCGTCCTCGGCGGGGTCGGATTCCGGTGGGGTGCGATCGTCGGGGGAGTGCTGTACACCCTGCTCGATCAGCGGCTCACGGTCCTCGCCGGGTCCGAGGCCATCGAGTCGCTCCCGGATTTCCTGCGCATTCCGCTGTCGGAGCCGCTGTTCCTGCTCGGTGCGCTGTTCATCATCGTGGTGATGTTCCTCCCCGGGGGCATCGCCGGCACGATCGATGGCTGGTGGCGTCGTCGTCACGGCGAACGTCACGTGCGCGATAGTCTGCGGAGCATCGACGACGCGGAGGCAGATGCCGATGCGGTCGGTGCCTCGGAGGTTCGAGCGTGAGCAACGACGTACAAGACGAGTCGCACACGATCGGCCGGTGGCTGGTCGAGCGCGCCGCGCACACACCGCATCGTGTTGCGATCGACGATCGCGGGGTGACGATCACCTACGGCGAGCTGGCCGACCGGGCGCGAGAACTCGCCGAGAGCCTCGCAGGAGCGGGCTTCGGCCCGGGAACGCGCATCGCAACGCTCGCGGGAAACTCCATCGACCACGTCGTGCTCTTCTTCGGATGCGCGCTTGTCGGTGTCGCGTTCGTTCCGCTCTCGTGGCGTCAGAGCACGCGTGAGCTCGTCGACACGCTCGGCCGCAGCGACCCCCAGCTGCTGGTGGTCGATGACGAGTTCGCCGCGTCCGCGGCCGACGCCATCCGTGAACTGGCGGAGCCTCCGCTGGTTGCCGCCCTGGGGACTGCCGGCATTGAGCGCGCCGTCCCCCCGGCGCGCGACCCGCGGCCAGCCCGCGCGGTCCGCGACGATGACCCTTTGCTGATCGTGTTCACGTCGGGGAGCGAAGCTGCGCCCAAGGGCGTCATCCTCACCCACGCCAACTGCTTCTGGAACAACCTGGCCCTCGGGCGCGCGCTGCCACTGGGTGAGGGGGATGTCGTTCTCACCGTCTTGCCGCAGTTCCACGTTGCGGCGTGGAACTGCCAGCCGCTGCTCGCGTGGTGGGGCGGCGCGACTGTCGTGCTGGAGCGTTCGTTCGACACCGAGCGCGTGCTGCAGCTCATCCGAGAGCGCCGGGTCACCGCGATGATGGGCGTTCCGACGCAGTATGCGATGCTCGCCGAATCCCGAGGGTGGGACGCCAGCGATCTGTCGTCGATCCGCCTCGCGCTCGTGGGTGGAGCCACCCTACCCAGCGCGGTTCGAGACGCGTGGCACGCCCGCGGCGTTGAGCTGGTCCAGGGTTACGGACTCACCGAAGCAGGCCCCAATGTGCTGCACTGCCCGACCGGCAGCGCCGGCGGCCACGAGGGCGCGGTGGGGCGACCGTATCCTCACGTCAGCGTCCAGGTCGTCGACCCCCACACGCTGCTTCCGCTCCGCGGGGACGCGACGGGGGAGCTCTGGGTCCGAGGACCGAGCGTGTTCGCGGGCTACCTCGGTGACCCGGATGCCACCGCGCGGGCCATGCACGGCGACTGGTTGCGCACCGGCGATCTCGTCCACCGCGACCGAGACGGCGTCTTCACCGTCGTCGACCGGCTCAAAGACATCTTCATCTCCGGCGGCGAGAACGTCGCCCCCGCCGAGGTCGAGCACGCGCTGTGTCTGCACCCTCTGGTGAGCGGCGCAGCCGTGGTCGGCGTCCCCGATCCGGTGTGGGGCGAACGGGGCGTCGCCTTCGTCACGATTCGCGCGGGAGCGGTCATTTCTCGCGACGAGATCCTCGCGCACGCCCGGCGCACCCTTGCGGCCTTCAAAGTCCCCATTGCCGTCGAGGTCGTCGAACGACTGCCCCGATCCTCGATCGACAAGTTGGCGAGGTCGCGGCTGCGTGAGCGTGCCAGAGCGACCGTGGCATCGACTCAGGAGGTGTCGCATGAGCGTTCCCATTGAGGACGAGGACGTCACGCCGGTCTCGTCGGCGACAGGCCGGCCGTTGACCAAGCGGGGCGAGGCCACGCGGAGCCGGCTGCTCGAGGCGGCCGAGACGGTGTTCGCCGATCAGGGGTACCACGAGGCATCCATCGTCAAGATCACCGAGCGCGCCGGTATCGGGCTCGGAACGTTCTATCTGTACTTCGACAGCAAGCAGACGATCTTCGAAGCACTCGTGATCGATCTGAACCGGCGGGTACGGCACTCGATGTCGGAGGCGATGGCAGGAGCGTCGAGCCGTCTTGAAGCCGAACGCGCGGGGTTTGCCGGGTTCTTCCGCTTCACTGCGGCGCATCCCGCGTTGTACCGGGTTGTGCGCGAGGCAGAGTTCGTCTCACCCGACACTCTGCGACTGCATTACACGCGCATCGTCGAGGGGTATGAGGCGGGGCTCCGTGCCGCCCAGGGAAGCGGGGATGTCGATCGCGCGCTCGATCCCGAGGTCACGGCGTGGGCGCTCATGGGCATGGGAGAGCTCATCGGCATGCGGTTCCTGCTCTGGGAACGGGATGCCGAGGGCAGGCCGCCTGCCGAGCTGGACCCCGCCGTGATGGCGTCGATGTCGACGCTCATCGACAACGCGCTCGCTCCCCGAGCGGAACCGAAGAAGGAGGAGCCTCGATGACCGAGAACGACCTTGCGGGGCGACGCGCCCTGGTCACCGGCGGCGCGAGCGGCATCGGTTTCGCATGCGCGACAGAGTTCGCCTCTCGGGGCGCAAGTGTCGTCGTTGCCGACCTCAACGCGGACGCCGCTCACGCGGCTGCCGAACAGATCGGCGGCGAAGCCTGGGTCGTCGACCTCTCCGAGACCGAAGCGCTCGATGACCTGAGCCTCGAGGTCGACATCCTGGTCAACAATGCCGGCATCCAGCGGGTGAGTCCCATCGCCGAGTTCGACCCGGCGACCTACCGGATGATGATGCGCCTCATGCTCGAATCGCCGTTCCTGCTGGTGCGTGCCGCGCTGCCGCACATGTACGCGAACGGATGGGGCAGGGTCGTCAACATCTCCAGCGCCCACGGGCTGCGCGCCAGTCCCTACAAGGTCGCCTACGTCGCGGCAAAGCACGGCCTGGAGGGACTGTCGAAGGTGACAGCGCTTGAGGGCGGCCCGCACGGTGTCACCAGCAACTGCATCAACCCGGCCTATGTGCGAACCCCGCTCGTCGAGAAGCAGATCGCCGACCAGGCGAAGGTGCACGGTATCCCCGAAGACGAGGTCGTCGAGAAGATCATGCTCACCGAGACCGCCGTCAAGCGTCTCGTGGAGTCTGACGAAGTTGCATCCCTGGCCGGCTGGCTCGTCTCAGACAAGGCCGGGATGGTCACTGGCGCCTCCTACACGATGGACGGCGGGTGGACCGCACGATGAGCGCGCACACCTATCGCACTGTCGACGTCGTCGTCCCCGGGGGTGACCTGCACGTTGGTGTCTGGGATCCGGTGGCCCCGCAGACCGGCCAGGTGCTGCTGGTCCACGGCGTCACCTCGTCGCACCTGGCCTGGCCGTTCGTCGTCGAGGAGCTCCCCGGGATTCGCGCGATCGCGCCAGACCTTCGTGGGCGCGGACGCAGCAACGAGGTAGCCGGGCCAGCTGGGCTTGCTGCGCACGCGGACGACCTGGCCGCTGTGCTCGATCACCTCGGCATTGAGAAAATCCCGGTCGTCGGGCATTCGATGGGCGCTTTCGTGTCTGTCGTGTTCGCTCACCGGCATCCGTCGCGGGTCGAAAGCCTGCTTCTTGTCGATGGTGGGTTGCCCCTCGACGTTCCACCGGGGTTGGATGCGGATGCCGTCGTCGCGCATGTCCTCGGCCCCACCGCGGCGCGCCTGTCGATGCGGTTCGGATCCATCGATGACTATCTCGAGTTCTGGCGGCCCCACCCCGCCTTCGCGCAGGCGTGGTCGCCCGAACTCGAGAGCTACTTCGCCTACGACCTCGTCGATGACGGGTCCGGGATGCTGCGACCGGCCACAAGCTACGAGACGATGGTCGACGACACCATCGACATGAACACGGGGTCTTCGTTGCCGGACGCACTCGCCGATCTGCAGCATCCGACAACCCTTATCACGGTGCCGCGGGGATTGCAGGGTGAGGAGCCGGGGCTGTACGCACCGGAGTACCTCGAGGGGGTCCTCGCGACGTATCCGAGCATCGAGCACACGCGGCTCGATGACCTCAACCACTACACGATCGTGATGAGTGAGCAGGGTGCGCGCGTCGTCGGTGAGGCGGTGCGTTCGGTGCTCGCCCAGCCGCGCAGCGTTGCGTGACCAGCACCGCCGCGCAGCGTTGCGTGACGTCGTGGATCGATCACTGGCGGCCGCGTGCTGACTCGAAGGCGAATCGGCGGTTGCGTGCAGCAGCAAGGACTCGTCCGATTGCCTTTATCACCTCGATGGCGAGGAAGCACGCAAGGGCATATCCAATCGCGGTCGCCCATTGCGCGAGGCTTAGCGGGACGGAGCCGAACCACGCATGGAACGGTGGCAGGTAGGTGTATCCCGTCTGGAGTGCGGCAAGTATGGCGATGGAGATCCAAATCGCGTGATTCCCGGTGAGTGCACGCAGGGTGAAGCTCGATCGGCGTAGGAGGCGAACGTTGAACAACACGGCCACCTGAGCGACCACGAGTACTGTCACTGCTTCGGCGCGCGCCGTCTCGAGGTCAGCACCGCGAGCGAGTTCGGCGAAGAAGGCAATGATCGTCGCGGCTGATACCACAATGCCCATTCCCGCGAGCATGAGCAGCTTTCCTGAGAGGATCGACTCGCCGGCGGACCGGGGTCGTCGTTTCATCGTTCCGGGCTCGACTGGTTCGTAGGCGAAGGCGAGAGAAAGGGTAACGGCGGTAACGAGGTTCACCCAGAGAATCTGAGTGGGCTGCAGAGGGTCGGGGAAGCCAACCACGACGGCGGTGAAGACGACCAGGGCTTGCCCGAGTGTCGTGGCGAGGATGAAGACCACGGACTTGCGCAGGTTGTCGTAGACGCGTCTGCCTTCGCGTACGGCTCGCTCGATGGTGGCGAAGTTGTCATCGGCGAGGACGATATCGGAGGCGTCTTTGGCGGCTTCTGTTCCCTTCATTCCCATGGCGACGCCGACGTCGGCTCGGCTCAGCGCGGGAGCGTCGTTGACTCCGTCACCGGTCATCGCGACCACGCCACCGCGGGACTGGAGTGCAGCGACGATGCGCAGTTTGTGTTCTGGGCTGGTACGCGCGTACACGTCGACGTCCGCGACGACATCCCGCAGCTGTACGTCGTCCATCCCGTCGATCTCGGCCCCGGTCAGCACTGTCGCGCCGTCGTCGACGACCCCCATCTCGGCGGCGATGGCATGCGCGGTGCGGGCGTGGTCACCGGTGATCATCTTCACGCTCACGCCGGCCTCCTGGCATTCGGCGATCGCGGCCGTCGCTTCGGGTCGTGGCGGGTCGGCGATGGCGACGATGCCCAGCAGCACCAGTCCGCGAAGATCCTCAGACTCGACGGTCAGGACATCCGGTGACACGTCACGACGAGCTGCGGCGAGGACCCGCATTCCCTGCGCGGTGTACTCGTCGACGAGCGCCTGCCACCGGTCGTGCTCCACCGGGTCCTTCCCTCCGTCGGTGGCTCGCTGGTGCTCGCAAAGGGTGAGCAGACGGTCGGGCGCACCCTTGACGAAGATGACTTGCCTTCCCGCGATCGATCGGTTGAGGGTGGCCATGTACTTCACGCTGGCTTCGAACGGGATCTCGTCCTGGCGCGCGAAGTCGGAGGCGTCGATGCCAGCCTTGCGACCCAGGGTGATCAGTGCGCCTTCGGTGGGATCCCCCACGACCCGCCACCCGGCGGTCTCTGTGTGGTCGAGCCGCGCGTCGTTGCACAGGGTGAGCGCGAGCGCCAATTCGCGCAGATCCGGCATACCCGCGGAATCCAGGTCGCCGTTTCGCAGGATCGCTCCCGTGGGATCGTAGCCTTCGCCGGTGACCGTGTACCGGGCGGCCGCGGTGGTGGCGGCCCTCACGGTCATCTCGTTCTTGGTCAGCGTGCCGGTCTTGTCGGAGCAGATTACGGTGACCGACCCGAGGGTCTCTACCGCAGCCAGTCGGCGGGTGATCGCCCGCTGTGCAGCCATCTGCCGCACGCCCAGTGCAAGGGTGATCGTCACTACCGCCGGCAGCCCCTCCGGCACCGCGGCCACCGCAAATGCGATGGCGGATGATAGTAGCAACTCCGGGGAGTTCCCGTGCAGGATCGATCCGAGCGCGACCATCACGACGACCAGCACGAGCACGGTGACCGTCAGCTGACGTCCGAGCCGGTTGATCGAGCGGATGAGCGGGGTGTCCGTGCGCTCGACATCGCGAACCAGCTGCTGGATACGGCCGAGTTCAGTACGGATTCCGGTCGCGGTGACCACGGCCACAGCTCGTCCGGCGACCACGATCGATCCGGCGTGTAGCATATTGTGCCGGTCGCCGAGGGCGGCATCGTGCGGCACAGTGTCGGTGTGTTTGGCCGCAGGAACCGCTTCGCCCGTCAGCGCAGCCTCATCTGCCCGCACATCACGCGCTTCGACCAGCCTTGCGTCCGCGGGCGCTCGATCGCCGGCGTGGACTCGAATGATATCGCCGAGGACCAGCGTGGCAGCGTCGATGTCGTGCCAGCTGCCATCTCGCCGCACGGTGGCGTGCGGCGAGAGCATCTTGCGGATTCCGCGCAGGGCCTTCTCGGCTTGCCCCTCCTGGACGAACCCGATGATCGCGTTGATAAGTGCGACCGCGAGGATCACCGACGCGTCGATATAGTCACGCGACGCGAGCTTGATCACCGCAGCCGCAAGCAGAACGTAGATGATTGCGTTGTTGAACTGGGCCAGGAACCGCAAGACCGGATGCGTCGGCGACGGTTCTGGCAGACTGTTCGGCCCGAAGTGCGCATGGCGCCGGTCTACCTCCCCCGAGGCGAGCCCCGCACGAGTCGTTTCGAGTCCCTCGAGCACGACACCGGCAGGGTGACCATGGGGATCGTTCGGCGAACCCGATGCCGCGGCCGGGTGATGGGTGAGTTCAGCCGGTGTCCGTCCCCGCGGCGCATGAGGCTCCCGAGACCCTTCGCGGCTCACAGCGGACATTTGATTCTGCTCCCGTCACTCCTCGTCCGGGCGTTCCTTCCACCGTGCCAAACCAGGCGGACGTGAGGTAGGGCCCATGGTCCCCGCCGATGGGACCTCCGCCCCTACCCGAGTGGCGCCCGGCAGGGGATGCTGCGATCAGCAGATCCGGGGCGCGACAGCGCCAACCGGACTCCGGGCCCGAACAAAGGAGTACGAGATGCAGGAGAAGATCATCGTCGGGGTGACGGATGCTGCGGTATCGCGCCGCGCCGTCGACTGGGCCACCGAGCGGGCGACGATCAGGGGCGACCGGCTCGAACTGGTGTCGATCGTCGGCGGTGCCGCCGGTGTCATCGGTGAAGGCAACATCATCGATCATGCGCTCGAGCTGACACAGAACATGCTGGATGAAGAGGCCGAGCGTGTGCGTGCACGCGGCGTGCCCGCCCGGACACGTGTCGCACGCGGCAAGCCGGTCGAACAGCTCATCGAAGCCTCGAAGGATGCCGCGCTGCTGGTCATCGGTAGCGACTACCGCGGCCCGCTATCAGGGCCGGCTCGAGGTCCGCACGGGATCCGCATCACCGCCGCCGCACAGTGCCCCGTGGTCGTCGTGCCCGACCTCGACCTCACTGGCCGGTCCGGGGTGATCGTTGGCGTCGATGGGTCAGACGTTTCCGAGCTCGCTATCGCCTTCGCCGCCGTCGAAGCAGACCGATCCGGAGAACCGCTCACCGCGGTGAGCAGCTGGTCTCCGGTGGCGCTTCCCCTCTACGTTCGGTCATACCCTGACGACTACCTCCAGATCATGCAGAAGCTCACCGAGGAAGCGCTCGCGATTTCGATCGCCGGTATTCCGCAGCTGTATCCCGACCTGGACGTGCGCCGCGTGGTCGAGAGGAGTGATAGTCCGGACACGCTGATCAATCGACTCGCCTCGCAAGCTCGCCTTACCGTCATCGGGTCACATGGCTACGGCCGAGTTGCGCGTTTCCTGCTCGGATCCACCAGCCAGCAGGTACTCGCCCGCCTCGCCACGGTGACAGTCGTCGTACGGTGAACAGACCGCGCTGGAGGCGCAGGTCAATCCGGAGGTCGCCTGAGCGCGGCTGACAGCGCCTGTTGCGGCAGCCCGGGCGGTCTCAGCCCCGGGATGCCGCGACGCGTGTCGTCAGCTGGTGCGCGTGGGCCAGCAGGATGCGGCCGAGCTCGGGGAGCCGGTCGGGTCCGAATCGGAACTCGACTCCCGTGAGACTCAACGCCCACTGCGGGTGCCCTTCGCGTGTGAAAACAGCGGCCCCGACGCCGAAGCTTCCTTCGACGATCAGGCCCGGGTTGACGGCGTACCCGCGCTCGTGCGTCTCGCGCAGACGGCCCCGAAGCCGCGTCGGGGCGTGAGCGGCACCCCACCGCTCCGGGAGCTCAGGATGCCGCTCGAAGTATGCGTCCACATCGTGGTCTGGAAGGAAGGAGAGGATCGCGAGCCCCGCCGACGCGACGCCCAGGGGAAAGCGCACACCCTCGGACAGTACGAAGGATCGGATGGGAAAGCTCCCCTCCTCGCGCAACAGACACACTGTCTCGTCGCCGCGTCGCACCGAGAGGAAGGCGCTTTCTTCGGTGCGGACGGCGAGCGAGCGCACGATGTCGCGAGCGAGGCTCGTGATGTCGTACCGGGATGCTGCGGCCGTACCCATCAGGTAGAGCTCGGGCCCCGGCATCCAGGTGCCGAGTGCTTCGTCCTGGTCGACGAGCCCCTCGTGGCGCAGCGCCGTGAGGAGTCGGTGGGTCGTCGGGCGGGTGAGATCCGCCCGACGGGCCAGCTCCGAAACGGTGAGGCCCGCAGCGCCTCCTGCCGACACCAAGCGCAGCAGAGATGCCGCGCGCGCGATTGCCTGCGCGCCCGGTACGGAGGGAGGGCTGTCCATGATGTGGACGGTAGTCGTGGTGATGTCCACATCGCAAGCGGATGCTGGCGTCGGCGGGCGCCAGGCGGAGACGATGGTGGTGCGGCGAGCCATTCATGATGCGCCCCGCACCCGAACCGGCAGACCGAAGGAGTTCATCCGTGATCGACAAGACGTGGGAGTCGCCGGCCGCAGCCGTGGCCGACATCCCCGACGGCGCTACCCTCGCCGTCGGCGGGTTCGGACTGTCGGGCAACCCGATGGCATTGATCGAGGCGCTGCACGCGCGCGGCGTCGGCGACCTGTCGATCGTGTCCAACAACTGCGGGGTGGATGACTGGGGCCTGGGCATCCTGCTCGCCGACAAGCGCATCCGCAAGATGACCTCGTCGTACGTGGGCGAGAACAAGGAGTTCGAGCGGCAGTTCCTCTCTGGCGAACTCGAGCTCGAGTTGACGCCGCAGGGCACGCTCGCCGAGAAGCTCCGCGCGGGCGGCGCCGGGATCGCCGCCTTCTACACGCAGACCGGCGTGGGGACCCAGGTAGCCGAGGGTGGATTGCCTCGGCGCTATGACGGGTCAGGCGGCGTGGCCGTCGCTTCGCCGGTGAAGGATGTCCGCACCTTCGAGGTGTCGGGGCGCGAGCGTGAGTATGTGCTCGAGGAAGCGATCGTCACCGACTACGCCCTCGTCCACGCGCTGCGTGGTGACCGTCACGGCAACCTCGTCTTCAACAAGGCAGCTCGAAACTTCAACCCCCTCGCGGCGATGGCCGGCCGCATCTGCATCGTGCAGGTCGAGGAGCTGGTCGAGCCGGGCCAGATCGACCCGGATGCCGTGCACCTGCCCGGCGTGTACGTTCACCGCATCGTCGAGGTCGGTTCCGACATCGAAAAGCGCATCGAGCGACGCACCGTCTCGGTGACCCCGGAAGGAGCCTGAGATGGCACTCACCCGCAATGAGATGGCTGCCCGCGCCGCCCAGGAGCTCGCCGACGGCGCCTACGTCAATCTGGGGATCGGACTGCCGACCCTCGTGCCCAACTACGTTCCCGACGGCGTCACCGTCGTGCTGCAATCCGAGAACGGCATCCTGGGCGTCGGTCCCTACCCGCAGGAAGATGACGTCGACCCCGACCTCATCAACGCCGGGAAAGAGACGGTGACGACCCTGCCGGGCGCCGCGTTCTTCGATTCCGCGACGAGCTTCGGCATGATCCGTGGCGGCAAGATCGATGCCGCCATCCTCGGTGCGATGCAGGTGTCGGCCTCCGGAGATCTTGCCAACTGGATGATCCCCGGAAAGATGGTCAAGGGCCCCGGCGGCGCGATGGATCTCGTGCACGGTGCAGCGAAGGTGATCGTCCTCATGGAGCACGTCGCCAAAGATGGCACGCCGAAGATCGTCAACGACTGTTCGCTGCCGCTGACGGGCAAAGGCGTCGTCGACCGCATCATCACCGACCTCGCGGTTCTCGACGTGACACCCGAGGGCCTCGTCCTCGTCGAGCTCGCGCCGGGCGTCAGCGTTGCGGATGTCGCGGCTGCGACAGAGCCCGAGATCACCGTTTCGAGCGACCTTAAGGTGGAGGCATGAACCACGAGGATGTCGTCATCGTCGGTGCCGCACGCACCCCGCAGGGCCGGTTGAAGGGGCAGCTGTCATCGCTGCCGTCCACGGCGCTCGGCAGCATCGCGATCCGCGGCGCGCTTGAGAAAGCCGGGATCAGCCCCGAGGTCGTCGACGCGGTTCTGGTCGGGCAGGTGCTGCCCGCGGGCGCGGGCCAGAACCCCGCGCGCCAGGCGGCGATCGGCGCGGGCATCGGCTGGGATGTGCACGCATCCTCGATCAACAAGGTGTGCCTGTCGGGCCTCACCGCTGTCATCGATGCCGCCCGCATGGTGCGCCTCGGCGATGCCCGGGTCGTCGTAGCGGCGGGGATGGAGTCGATGTCGCAGGCACCGCATCTGCTCATGGGCTCGCGCGAGGGCTGGTCGTACGGATCGATCGAGGTGCTCGACCACATGGCCCACGACGGCCTCACCGACGCCTTCGACCGCGAGAGCATGGGCGGCTCCACCGAGCGCCACAACGCCCGTTACGAGGTCACGCGCGAAGACCAGGATGCCGTCGCCGCTCGCTCTCACCAACGCGCGGCAGCCGCGTGGGAAGCGGACGTATTCGCCGACGAGATCGTTCCGGTGGAGATTCCGCAGCGCAAGGGCGAACCGAAGCTGGTCACCCGCGACGAGGGCATCCGCCCCGAGACGACTGTCGACACCCTCGCGGGGCTTCGTCCGGCGTTCTCGAAGGACGGCACGATCACGGCGGGCAACTCGTCACAGATCTCCGATGGCGCGTCGGCAGTGATCGTCACGAGCCGAGCGCACGCGGACGAGAACGGGTGGCCGGTCCTTGCCGTCCTCGGGTCGGCGGGTCAGGTCGCGGGCCCCGACAACACCCTTCACGCCCAGCCCGCGCGGGCGATCCTCGCCGCCTGCGAGCGAGAGGGGATCGCCGCCGTCGATCTGGACTTCGTCGAGATCAACGAAGCGTTCGGTGCCGTGGTTGCGCGCTCGCAGGCAGAACTCGGACTTCCCGACGACGTCGTCAACATCCACGGCGGCGGCATCGCTATCGGTCACCCGATCGGGGCCTCGGGCAATCGACTTGTGGTTCATGCCGTCCACGAGCTGCTGCATCGCGGGAGCGGCACGGCAGCTGTCGCGCTGTGCGGTGGCGGCGGCCAGGGTGACGCGCTGATCCTCAAGCGCTGAGCGAACCCTGTCACGCCACCAAAGCCGTCATGCGATGAGCGGATGCCGCAGTTTCGGCATCCGCTCAGTCGTTCCCGCGGCTAGTCTTCGAGGCGTCGCGCGGCGGGGGAGTCGGCCGGAACGGGCTTTCCCTGGTCGATGCGACGCATGTCGACGATCGCGCCGATCGCCAGAGCAACGGTGATGCCCCAGTTGATCCACGCCAGCGCGGTACGCCAGGTGAAGGTGTCCTCCCGGAGCGCGCGAAGGAGCGAGAAGCCTGAGATGACTGCTCCGATGATGCCGGTGCCAAAGAGGTACTTGCCCATGCGAACCACGCTACACATCAGCTCGCCGCTGTCCACCCCCGGGGGTCAACCCGGCGAAGCGATTAGCCTGGAAGTGCCCGCGTCCGCCATCGTGAAGGAGCTCGCGTGTCGCAAGCTGATTTCGTCGTCGTAGCCAACCGCCTCCCTGTGGACCGTGATGACGACGGCGGATGGCGGCGTTCTCCCGGTGGTCTGGTCACAGCGCTCGAGCCCGTGATGCGCAAGACCGAGGGTGCCTGGGTCGGGTGGGCCGGCAAGCCGGGGCTCGAACTGGAACCCTTCGACTTCGAAGGCACACATCTCGTCCCCATTACTCTCAGCGCCGACGAGGTGCAGAACTACTACGAGGGGTTCTCGAACGACACGATCTGGCCGCTGTATCACGACGTGATCGCCGCGCCGCGGTATCGCCGCGTGTGGTGGGATGCCTACGTCGACGTCAACCGACGGTTCGCTGAAGCTTCGGCCACCGCAGCCGCCGAGGGCGCGACGGTCTGGGTTCAGGACTACCAGCTGCAACTCGTGCCGGCGATGCTGCGCCGGATGCGTCCCGACCTCACGATCGGCTACTTCCATCACATCCCGTTCCCGGCATACGGCCTGTTTTCGCAGCTGCCGTGGCGTCGACAGGTCATCGAAGGACTCCTCGGCGCGGATGTCGTCGGGTTCCAGCGGGTGGCGGATGCCGGCAACTTCGCCCGGGCCGTCAGGCGCCAGTTCCACTACACGACCAAGGCCTCGGGCATCACGGTTCCCCTCGAGGACGGCAGTACGCGAAACGTCCTCGCGAAGGCGTACCCGATCTCGATCGACGCGGAGTCGTACATCGAGCTCGCGCAGCGCCCCGACATCCAAGCCCGTGCCAAGGAGATCCGCGAGAGCCTCGGCAACCCCAAGACCGTGATGCTCGGGGTCGACCGGCTCGACTACACCAAGGGCATCCGTCACCGCCTCAAGGCGTTCGGTGAGCTCCTCGAAGACGGCAGACTCAGCGTCGAAGACGCGACCCTCGTGCAGGTCGCAAGCCCCAGCCGCGAACGGGTGGAGGCCTACATCCAACTGCGCGACGAGATCGAACTGACGGTCGGGCGCATCAATGGCGACTTCGACACGATGGACCACACCGCCATCCGGTACCTGCACCAGGCCTTCCCGCGCGAAGAGATGGTCGCGCTGTACCTGGCCGCCGACGTCATGCTCGTGACGGCGCTGCGCGACGGTATGAACCTCGTCGCGAAGGAATATGTCGCCAGCCGCATCGACAACCGCGGGGTGCTGCTGCTGAGCGAGTTCGCCGGGGCTGCCGACGAGTTGGGGTCGGCGATCCGCATCAACCCCCACGACATCGACGGTATGAAGGATGCCATCATGCGCGCCGTCGAGATGCCGGGGACCGAACAGGGCCGCCGGATGCGCACGCTTCGCCGCCGCGTGCTCGATCACGACGTGAGCGACTGGTCCAAGTCCTTCCTCGAGGCTCTCGCGGCGGCGAAGCGCTAACCGCGAGTTGTCCTTCCCCCATGCGAGTTGTCCTTCCTGACCGCGAGTTGTCCCTCCCTCACGCGAGTTGTCCTTCCTGACCGCGAGTTGTCCCGCCCGATCACCCGAACGGAAAGAACCGAGATGACGAATCCCGACGCCAATCCCGTCTCCGACGCCCTCCCCGCCCCGGTGCTCGAAGCCCTCTCATCCGTCGCGGGTGTCCCGACCCTGCTGGTCGCCCTCGATTTCGACGGCACACTCTCGCCGCACGTGGAGGACCCGATGACAGCGCGGATGCTGCCCGCGGCCCGTGACGCGGTCCATGCGCTGGCCGCGCTGCCGAACACGGTGGTAGCCCTCGTGTCGGGGCGCAGCCTCGTCGACCTGCGGATCATTGCCGAGCACACGGATGACTCACCGATCACTCTCGCTGCCTCCCACGGTGCTGAATACTGGTTCCCCGGCGAGGGGCCGGTTGAGCCCGCCGAGGATGACGCCGAGCGCGGTCTCCGCGATCTGCTGCGCGCCCGCGCCGAAGAGATCGCCTCGGACTACGAGGGCGTGTGGATCGAGCCGAAGACCTTCGGGTTCGGTGTTCACACCCGCAACGCAACTGAGGAGGCGGGGGAGAAGGCAGCAGCCGCCGTGGATGAGATGGTCGCTTCCGCAGCCCCCGACTGGCGTCGCCGGACCGGCAAGAAGATCGTCGAGTACGCCTTCCGGCACGAGGGGAAAGACAGCGCCATCGCGAACCTCCGCGAGCGGGTTCACGCCGACGCCGTGCTGTTCGCCGGTGACGACACGACCGACGAGGATGCCTTGCGCAGCCTGCAGTCGCAGGATCTCGGCATCCACGTGGGCGACGGCGAGACGGCGGCTCGAGTGAGCGTGCCCGACATCCCCGCGATGGCCGCCACCCTGGCCGAGCTCGCGGATCAGCGGCGCCACGCGCAGGAATAGACTTCGTGCATGGCCCCGCACGACAGCACCATTGACATCAAACCTCGGAGCCGGGTCGTCACCGACGGCATCGAAGCCACCACCTCCCGCGGAATGCTCCGCGCGGTCGGTATGGGTGACGAGGACTGGGACAAGCCCCAGATCGGCATCGCCTCGAGCTGGAACGAGATCACCCCCTGCAACCTGAGCCTGGACCGCCTCGCTCAGGGCGCGAAAGAGGGTGTGCACTCCGGTGGCGGGTACCCGCTCCAATTCGGCACCATCTCCGTCTCTGACGGCATCTCTATGGGGCACGAGGGAATGCACTTCTCTCTCGTGAGCCGTGAGGTCATCGCCGACTCCGTCGAGACCGTCGTCATGGCCGAGCGCCTCGATGGCACAGTGCTGCTGGCGGGCTGCGACAAGTCCATCCCCGGGATGCTGATGGCAAGCGCCCGCCTCGACCTGTCGAGCGTCTTCCTCTACGCCGGCTCGATCGCGCCCGGGTGGGTCAAGCTCTCGGACGGCACCGAGAAGGACATCACGATCATCGACTCGTTCGAGGGTGTCGGCGCGTGCCTGTCGGGCCGGATGAGTGAGGCCGACCTCAAGCGCATCGAGTGCGCCTTCGCGCCCGGCGAGGGTGCGTGCGGTGGCATGTACACCGCCAACACGATGGCATCCGTCGCTGAGGCGCTGGGGCTCAGCCTTCCCGGCTCTGCCGCCCCGCCGTCAGCCGACCGCCGGCGCGACGCGTTCGCCCACCGCTCGGGCGAGGCAGTCGTGAACCTGCTGAAGCTCGGGATCACGACGCGCGACATCCTCACCAAGGAGGCTTTCGAGAACGCGATCGCTCTCGCGATGGCTCTCGGGGGTTCGACCAACGTCGTGCTGCACCTGCTGGCGATCGCGCGCGAGGCTGATGTCGACATCACCCTGCACGACTTCAACCGCATCGGCGACAAGGTTCCGCACGTCGCAGACATGAAGCCGTTCGGGAAGTACGTCATGAACGACGTCGACCGCCACGGCGGCATCCCGGTGGTCATGAAGGCGATGCTCGACGAAGGACTGCTGCACGGCGACGCGCTCACCGTGACCGGCAAGACCCTCGCCGAAAACCTCGCCGACTTGAACCCCGACCCGGTGGATGGCACCGTCATCCACGGGTTCAACAACCCGATTCACGAGACCGGTGGCATCACGATCCTGCACGGCTCGATGGCCCCCGAGGGTGCGGTCGTGAAGTCCGCGGGCTTCGACAGCGACGTCTTCGAAGGCCCCGCACGCGTGTTCGAGCGTGAGCGGGCCGCCATGGATGCGCTCGAGGCCGGGGAGATCTCGGCCGGCGACGTCGTCGTCATCCGGTACGAGGGCCCGAAGGGCGGCCCCGGCATGCGGGAGATGCTCGCGATCACAGCTGCCATCAAGGGCGCTGGGCTCGGAAAAGATGTACTACTCTTGACAGACGGCAGATTCTCGGGCGGCACAACCGGCCTGTGCATCGGCCACATAGCACCCGAAGCGGTCGACGCAGGTCCGATCGCCTTCGTGCGCGATGGTGATCTGATACGGGTCGATATCGCAGCTCGCTCCCTCGACCTACTCGTCGACGAGGCTGAGCTGAGTTCCCGCCGGCAGGGCTGGGAGCCGCTTCCTCCGCGCTATACCCGTGGCGTCCTCGCCAAGTACACGCGACTCGTGCGTTCGGCATCCGAAGGCGCGACGACGAACTAGGCGTTCCTCTCTCGCAACTCTCGACATCCATCGCAAGGAATCATCATGTCTTCCGACATCGCCACGGCCGTGCCCCGGCCCCCCGCTCGCAGCGCCTCGGCGCCTGTGATGACGGGCGCTGAGGCGGTCGTCCGTTCGCTCGACCTCCTGGGAGTGTCCGATGTCTTCGGCCTTCCCGGCGGCGCGATCATGCCCGTCTACGACCCACTCATGGACGACGAGGCAGTTCGTCACATCCTCGTCCGACACGAGCAGGGTGCCGGTCACGCAGCCGAAGGGTACGCGTCGGCATCTGGCAAGGTCGGTGTTGCCATCGCGACGTCGGGGCCGGGGGCCACGAACCTCGTCACGGCGATCGCGGATGCCTACATGGACTCCGTGCCGCTGCTGTGCATCACGGGCCAGGTCTTCTCGAGCCTCATGGGCACTGATGCGTTCCAGGAAGCCGACATCGTGGGGATCACGATGCCGATCACGAAGCACTCCTTCCTGGTCAAGCGTGCCGAAGACATCCCCGGCGCGATCGCGGCTGCCTACGAGATCGCCTCGACGGGTCGCCCCGGTCCCGTGCTGGTGGACATCACGAAGGATGCCCAGCAGGCCGAGGCGCCGTTCATCTGGCCGCCGCAGATCGATCTGCCGGGGTACCGGCCGGTGACCAAAGCCCACGGGAAGCAGATCCAGGCTGCGGCTCAGCTGATCGCGGAGGCCGAGAAGCCGGTGCTCTACGTCGGCGGTGGCATCATCCGCTCCCGCGCTTCGGAGCAGTTGCTCGCCCTGGCAGAGGCTACCGGCGCGCCGGTTGTCACCACGCTCATGGCCCGGGGTGCGTTCCCCGACTCGCACGAGCAGAACCTCGGCATGCCCGGCATGCACGGCACGGTCCCCGCTGTGCTGGCGCTGCAGGAGTCCGACCTCATCGTGGCGCTCGGTGCCCGGTTCGATGACCGGGTCACCGGCAAGGCATCGCACTTCGCGCCGCACGCGAAGGTCATCCACGTTGACATCGACCCCGCCGAGATCTCCAAGATCCGTGCCGCTGACGTTCCGATCGTGGGTGATCTGCGCGAGGTTCTCGTCGATCTGGATGCGGCGTTCCGCGCGAACGCCGACGCGGGCCGTGCCGACACCAGCCAGTGGTGGGCCTACCTCAAGGGTCTGCGCAGCGAGTTCCCGCTCGGATACGCCCCGACGACCGATGGACTCCTGGCGCCCCAGAAGGTGATCCAGCGGATCGGTGAGCTCACCGGCCCCGAGGCCGTCTACGCAGCGGGCGTCGGACAGCACCAGATGTGGGCTGCCCAGTTCATCAAGTACGAGCGCCCCAACGCCTGGCTCAACTCGGGTGGGGCGGGCACGATGGGCTACGCGGTTCCGGCGGCGATGGGCGCGAAGGTTGCCGAGCCAGACCGCGTGGTGTGGGCGATCGACGGTGACGGATGCTTCCAGATGACCAATCAGGAGCTTGCCACCTGCGTTCTCAACAACATCCCGATCAAGGTTGCGATCATCAACAACTCGTCGCTGGGGATGGTGCGCCAGTGGCAGACGCTGTTCTTCAACGGCCGCCACTCCAACACCGACCTGAACACGGGCCACGGCACCGCACGCGTGCCCGACTTCGTGAAGCTGGCTGAGGCGTACGGATGCCTCGCCCTGCGCGTGGAGAAGGAAGACGAGATCGACGACGCAATCCGCACTGCGCTGGAGACCAACGATCGCCCCGTCGTCATCGACTTCGTCGTGTCGGCAGACGCGATGGTGTGGCCGATGGTGCCCCAGGGTGTCGGCAACAGTGAGATCCAGTACGCGCGTGAGCACGCCCCGACCTTCGATCAGGAGGACTGAGCCATGACAAGTCACGTGCTGAGCCTTCTGGTCGAAGACAAGCCAGGGCTGCTGACCCGCGTCGCGGGTCTGTTCGCTCGCCGCGGCTTCAACATCGAATCCCTCGCCGTGGGTGTCACCGAGGTGCCGGGGCTGTCCCGCATCACGGTGGTCGTCGACGTCGAAGGGCTCCCGCTCGAACAGGTGACCAAGCAGCTGAACAAGCTCGTGAACGTCATCAAGATCGTGGAGCTCGACCCCGCGGCATCCGTGCAGCGCGAGCACATGCTCGTGAAGGTGCGTGCCGACAATGCGAGCCGTTCCAGCGTGCTCGAGGTCATCAACCTGTTCCGCGCATCGGTGGTCGATTACGCTCCCGAGGCGATGGTCGTCGAGATCACCGGCGATAAGGGCAAGGTTGAGGCGTTCCTGCGCGCGATCGAGCCCTTCGGTATCAAGGAGCTCGCCCAGTCGGGCATGCTCGCGATCGGCCGCGGCGGCAAGAGCATCACCGAACGGGTCCTGCGGGGCTGAGAAGACCACGCCGATCCGCTCCCGGTCGTTGAGCGGGCTCGGCGAGAACAAACGACCACAATCGCACAGTCAAGGAGAGACACCCCCATGGCCGAAATGATCTACGACCAGGATGCCGACCTCGCCCTCATCCAGAGCAAGAAGGTCGCCATCGTCGGCTACGGCTCGCAGGGCCACGCCCACGCGCAGAACCTGCGTGACTCGGGCGTCGAGGTCGCCATCGCGCTGAAGGATGGCTCGAAGTCCGCGCCCAAGGCGCAGGAGGACGGCTTCGAGGTCAAGTCCGTCGCCGACGCCACCGCATGGGCCGACGTCATCATGATCCTCGCGCCCGACCAGCACCAGCGCGGCATCTACAACAACGAGATCAAGCCCAACCTCGCACCGGGCAAGACCCTCGCTTTCGCGCACGGTTTCAACATCCGCTTCGGCTACATCGAGGCTCCCGAGGGTGTGGACGTCATCCTCATCGCCCCGAAGGCTCCCGGCCACACGGTTCGTCGTGAGTACGTCGCAGGTCGCGGCATCCCCGACATCATCGCTGTCGAAAAGGATGCCTCGGGCAGCGCCTGGGAGCTCGCGAAGTCCTACGCGAAGGCCATCGGCGGTACGCGCGCCGGCGTCATCAAGACGACCTTCACGGAAGAGACCGAGACCGACCTCTTCGGCGAGCAGGCAGTGCTGTGCGGTGGTGTGTCGCAGCTGATCCAGTACGGCTTCGAGACCTTGACCGAGGCCGGCTACCAGCCTGAGATCGCCTACTTCGAGGTGCTGCACGAGCTCAAGCTCATCGTCGACCTCATGTGGGAGGGTGGTATCGCCAAGCAGCGCTGGAGCGTCTCGGACACCGCCGAGTACGGCGATTACGTCTCGGGCCCGCGCGTCATCGACCCGCACGTCAAGGAGAACATGGCGGCGGTCCTCGCCGACATCCGTTCCGGTGCGTTCGCCGAGCGGTTCATCAACGACCAGGACAACGGCGCCGTCGAGTTCCTCGAGCTGCGCGAGAAGGCTGCGAAGCATCCGATCGAGGCAGTCGGCAAGGACCTGCGTTCGCTGTTCTCGTGGAAGCAGCAGGACAAGGACTACGTGGAGGGCTCGGCCGCGCGCTGACCTTCACACCCTCTTCCGCCGAACCCACACCTCCGGCCCCGAACCCACCTGTTCTGCGCGAGCAGCTCAGTGGGTTCGGGACGGGACGTGTGGGTTCGGTCATGGGTAGGCTGAACTCGTGAGCACCGACCGCGACGACGACGCCCTCTCGTGGGGGGATGACGACCCGACGCTCGACGCGGGTCCCTCGCTGCCCCCGGGTTACGTCGCCGTCGGCAAGGGGGGCGAGGCGATCACCCCGACGTCAGCGCCGGCCGCGGATGCCGAATCCGACTCTCGCTCGGATGCTGCAGCTCCCGCGCCGGAAGCGGAGCGGGCGGATGCCGACACCGACGACGCACCCGCAGCAGGCCCGAGCAACGCTGCGCTCATCATCCTCGGCGTCTTCGGCGGCGTGTACGCCCTCGAGAGCATCGGGTGGATCATCGGGGGCCTGCGGCTGCAGCAGTACGCCGAGTTCCTCGTCGCGCCGCTGGCCTATCAGGTGAGTCTGTGGCTAGCGGTGCTGACCCCGCTCATCTGGTTCGTCACGGTGTTGCTGCTGACCCGAGGCGGTCGGTCCTGGGTTCGGATACTGCTTCTTGTCCTCGGGGCGCTGCTCGTGCTGCCGTGGCCGTTCATCATGGTGGGGGCGATCGGACAGTGAGCGAGAACACAAACGAGCCCACCGAGACCTCGGCATCGTCATCCGTGACGGCATCAGCACCTGCCGAGCGCCGTACCGCGCTCCCGGTGTGGCTCATCGCCACGATCGCCGGCTTCTTCGGCCTGTTCTACGCGTACGCGGTCTGGAACGCCGTCGCCTTCCTGGTTTCGCAGGCCACCGGGCCGCTGGGGCTCAACGGTGGGGGATGGGCGCTGCTGCTGACAGCGATCGCATTCCCCGTCGTCGTGTTCGCCCTCGCCTTTGCCATCGGGTGGAAGCGACGCGCCGGAGCCTTCGCGCTCATCATGCTGTCGGGCCTGGGGATCGTCGCGGTGTTCTGGATGAACGTCATCGCCTATGCCGCCGTCTACGGCGCATCGCTTCTCGGAGGCTGAGCCGACGGGACCATCGGCACGTCATCTGGTCGGGACGGTGCGCGCGCCCGCGATAGGCTGGCGAAGGCCCGTCGTCATGGCGTGCGGCGTGGCATTCCCGTCATCCTGCGTGCGATTCACTCGTGCGCGTCTGCTCCGAAGGATCCACCCGTGTCCAAACCGGTCGTGCTGATCGCCGAAGAACTGTCCCCCGCCACGATCGAGGCCCTCGGTCCGGACTTCGACGTCCGAAACGTCGATGGCACCGACCGGCCCGCATTGCTTGCTGCTCTCGCCGACGCGGACGCCGTCCTCATCCGTTCAGCGACGAAGATGGATGCCGAGGCCATTGCATCCTCGCAGAAGCTTCGCGTGATCGCCCGCGCGGGCGTCGGGCTCGACAACGTCGACATCAAGGCAGCGACTGCCGCCGGCGTCATGGTCGTCAACGCACCGACGTCCAACGTGATCTCGGCCGCGGAACTCACCGTCGGGCACATCCTGAGCCTTGCCCGCCACATCCCCGCCGCCCACGCCTCGCTCGCGCAGGGCCAGTGGAAGCGCAGCTCGTTCACGGGCGCGGAACTGTTCGAGAAGACCGTCGGCATCCTGGGCCTCGGCCGGATCGGCGCCCTGGTCGCCGAGCGTCTGCGGGCCTTCGGTGTGCGTCTGGTCGGGTACGACCCTTATGTCACCCCTGCGCGTGCCCAGCAGCTGGGTGTCGAGCTGTTGAGCTTCGACGAGGTTGTGCGCGAGAGCGACTTCCTCACGGTGCACATGCCGAAGACGCCCGAGACGACGGGCATGATCAGCACCGAGCAGCTCGCGGCGATGAAGCCCACGGCGTACGTCGTCAACGTCGCTCGCGGTGGACTGTTCGACGAAGAGGCGCTGCTCGAGGCTCTCACCACCGGCCAGATCGCCGGTGCCGGACTTGATGTCTTCACCGCCGAGCCGCCCAAGCCCGACTCGGCGGCAGCGAAACTCGTCGCCCTTCCGAACGTCGTCGCAACGCCGCACCTCGGAGCTTCGACCGATGAGGCGCAGGAGAAGGCCGGCGTCTCGGTTGCGAAGTCTGTCAAGCTCGCGCTCGAAGGCGATCTCGTCCCGGACGCGGTCAACGTCGCCGGCGGCGTCATCGACCCGTTCGTGCGTCCCGGTATCGGGCTTGTCGAGATGCTCGGGCAGTACTTCACGGGCCTGACCCACAGCGCGTTGACCTCGCTGGACATCGAGGTTCGCGGGGAACTCGCCGCGTTCGATGTCAGCGTGTACCGGCTCGCGGCGCTCAAGGGCATCTTCACGAACATCGTCAGCGAGAACGTGTCTTACGTGAACGCGCCGCTGTTCGCTGAGCAGCGCGGCATCGAAACCCGCATGATCGTCGAGGCCGACAGCCCTCAGTACCGCAACCTCACCGTTCTGCGCGGCACCATGTCGGATGGCACGACGTTGAGCGTCGCGGGAACGCTCGCCGGGACGCGCATGGTCCCGAAGATCGTCGCCATCAACGGCTACGACATCGAGGTACCGATCGCCGGCCACCACGTCGTGATGCGCTACCAGGACCGTCCGGGCATCGTTGCGATCTACGCCAGGAAGCTCGGTGACGCCGGAATCAACATCGAGGGGCTCCAGGTCGCGCATCCGGATGCCACCGGGCGTGCTCTCTCGGTGCTCACGGTCGACGCAGCAGTGCCGGACGAGCTGCTCGACCAGATGCGTGAGGCGGTCGGGGCCGACCTGTTCCGTCAGATCGAGATCGTCGAGCCGTAGGCCTTCGGCCGCGGTCAGTCGCGCGGAGCGGTTGCCTGTGCGATGAGCTGCACCAAGGCATCCATCTCGGCGTCGCGGGGGACTGGCGTTGCCAGACCATCGTGCTGGAGGGCGTTGTTGTAGTAGACGCCGTCGCTGATGAGCATGACGAGGTCCAACGCCGTCTTGTCGGCGACATGCGGGCGGAGAGTGTCGGCCCAGCGCTCCCGGACAGTTCGGAGGGCATCGCTCGCGGCGCCCCGGCCGGCCTGCGCGAGGCGAGAGACGGCGAGGATCGCTCTGTCGAGCGCGGTGCCGTCCATCGCCGAGGTGCGCACGTAATAGGCGACGGGACCTTCCTCTGAGGAGGTCATGCGGGCGAGGTCTTCGTCGACGCACTTCTCGAGTCGGATGAGCAACGCCGCCTCGAGCGCCTCCTTCGACGCGAAGTGGTAGAGCAGGCCACCCTTGGAGACCCCGGCGGCGCGCGCGATGGCATCCATGGTGGCGGCGCGCTCGCCCTCGGCGATGAGGAGTGACTCGAATGCGTCGAGCACCTTCTCACGGGCGTGCGGGGGACGACTCATGCGTTCGATGCTAGCCAGGCAGTCTCCATGGCTGTTACTATACCAGCCAGACGGTATAGAAATTCTGACGGTGACATGATGACGACCCTGACCGAAGACATCCGCATCGCCGAAAGCGAGGGGCGTCCGGTGACCTGGCGTGGCTGGGCTGCGCTGGTGGTGCTGATGCTGCCCGTGCTGTTGATCTCGGTCGACAACACGGTGCTGAGTTTCGCACTGCCCGAGATCGCGCTCGCACTCGAACCCACCGCGGCGCAGCAGCTGTGGATCATCGATGCCTACCCGCTCGTGCTCGCCGGTCTGCTGGTGACGATGGGAACCCTGGGCGACCGGTTTGGTCGGCGGCGGATGCTGCTGATCGGCGCCACCGGATTCGCTACAGTGTCGGCGCTGTCTGCCTTCGCCCCCTCGGCGGAGTGGTTGATCGCGGGTCGTGCTGCCATGGGCCTGTTCGGTGCCATGATCATGCCGTCGACTCTGGCGCTGCTGCGCAGCATCTTCACCCTCCGCAATCAGCGACGCCTCGCGATCGCCATCTGGGCATCGATGTTCTCGGCCGGTGCGGCGCTCGGCCCGATCGTCGGGGGAGTCCTCCTGGAGCACTTCTCGTGGGGATCCGTGTTCCTCATGGCGGTACCCGTGCTCGTGCCGCTGCTGGTGCTCGCGCCGCTGCTGGTTCCCGAGAGCCGCAACCCGGATGCCGGACGCGTTGACGCCGTCAGTATCGTGCTGTCCATGGCGATGATGGTGCCGATCGTGTGGGCCATCAAGGAGTTCGCGGTCCACGGATTCTCACCGACGATTGTCGTCGCGACAGTTGCGGGCGCTGGTTTCGGCATCCTGTTCGTGCGGCGGCAGTTGCGCGCGCGCTCCCCGATGCTCGACATGCGGCTGTTCACGCGAGGCACCTTCAGCGGTGCTCTGCTGGTGAACCTGCTGAGTGTCATCTCGCTCGTCGGCTTCATGTTCTTCATCGCTCAGCATCTGCAACTGATCGTCGGCCTGTCGCCGGTGCAAGCGGGCTTCGCGCTCGTGCCGTCACTGGCGTCGGTCATCGTCTCCGGGCTTCTCGTCGTGCCCATTGCGTCGCGGATTCCACCGCGCATCGTGGTTCCCGCGGCGCTCATGTTCTCGATGAGCGGCTACCTCCTCGTCGCGGCGACAGCGGGGAGCGGTGACCTCGGCTGGCTCTTGCTGGCCAGTGTGCTGCTCGGCATCGGAATCGGTGCCGCCGAGACAGTGTCGAACGAGCTCGTCATGGCGAGCGCCCCGCCGAGCAAGGCGGGGGCGGCAGGCGCTGTCTCTGAGACGGCGTATGAGCTCGGCGCCGTGCTCGGAACCGCTGTGCTGGGCAGCATCCTCACCGCCTCGTACCGGTCGGGAATCGCGATCCCCGCGGGAGTGCCCACTGACCTCGCCGCGCAGGCGCGGGAAACGCTCGCCGGCGCCTACGTCACGGCGGGCGAGCTCGCTGCCCCCATCGCCGACGCGTTGCGTGCTGCCGCGGCAGCTGCCTTCGACTCGGGCGTTGCGGTCACTGCCGCGGTCGGGGCCGGTCTCATGGTCCTGGCTGCCGTTATCGCGGCCACTACGCTGGGATCGGCGCCGTCATCTGTGAATCAGGCGGCGCGATCCGAGAACGAGGAGAGCAATGTCGCGCGAGGTGAAGCTAGCCGTCATCCCCGGTGATGGCATCGGTGTCGAGGTCGTCGCCGAGGCCATGAAGGTTCTGGATGCGGTGACCGCAGGCGGCGACATCCGGTTCACGAAGACCCCGTTCTCGCTGGGTGCCGCGCGTTACCTCGAGACCGGCGACACGCTCACGGATGCTGACCTCGAGGCCATAAAGCAGCACGATGCGATCGTGCTCGGCGCGGTGGGCGGCGTTCCGGGAGACGTTCGCCTGAAGGATGCGAACATCGAACGCGGACTGCTGCTCAAGCTGCGTTTCGAGCTGGACCACTACGTCAACCTGCGGCCCTCCAAGCTCTATCCCGGTGCCCCCGGCCCGCTCGCGAACCCCGGTGAGGTCGACTTCGTCGTCGTGCGCGAGGGCACGGAGGGGCCCTACGTCGGCAACGGGGGCGCAATCCGCAAGGGCACGCCACACGAGGTCGCGAACGAGACATCCGTCAACACGGCCTTCGGTGTTGAGCGGGTCGTGCGCTACGCGTTCGCGTTGGCCGAACGGCGCCGCAAGAAGCTGACGCTCGTGCACAAGACCAACGTGCTCGTGCACGCCGGCGGAATCTGGCAGAGAATCGTGCGCGAGGTGACAGAAGAGCACCCCGACGTCGCCGTAGACTATCTGCACGTCGATGCGGCAACCATCTTCCTGGTCACAAACCCTGACCGCTTCGACGTGATCGTCACCGACAACCTCTTCGGCGACATCCTCACCGACTTGGCCGGCGCCGTCACCGGAGGCATCGGCCTTGCCGCTTCGGGGAACATCAACCCCGACGGCGCGTTCCCCTCGATGTTCGAGCCCGTCCACGGATCGGCGCCCGACATCGCGGGTCAGCAGAAGGCCGACCCCACTGCTGCGATTCTGTCCATCGCGATGCTTCTCGACCACCTCGGGTTGCACGACGATTCCGCCCGCGTCACCCGCGCGGTGGAAGAGGACATTGCGTCCCGGGGCGAGGCCGCCCGCACCACAGCGCAGATCGGTGACGCGATCGTCGCCCGCCTTCAGGCGTAGCCTGGAGCCACTCGGCTCCTCGCTGTGCTGGGCGATTCCGACACCGCCGCGCTCGAACGACTGGATTTCGACATGACACTTCTTGACACCGACCCCGACGCCGGCCTTGCGCCCCTGCAGTTCCAGGTGATGCGGAACCTGCAGGCAAAGACGGATGCCGAGCGCGAGGCGATTCTCGCCAACCCCGGTTTCGGTCAGCACTTCACCGACCACATGGTCGATGTCTGCTGGTCGGTCGGCGGCGGGTGGCACCGACCGCAGGTGAAACCCTACGGTCCGCTTTCGCTCGATCCGGCCGCAGCTGTGCTGCATTACGCGCAAGAGGTTTTCGAGGGCATCAAGGCCTACCGTCACGCCGACGGATCGATCCACACGTTCCGTCCCGACCAGAACGGTCGCCGCCTGCAGCGCTCGGCGCGGCGGCTGGCTCTTCCCGAGCTGCCGGTGTCGTACTTCATCCAGTCGCTCGAGGAGCTCATCGCGGTCGACGGCGCCTGGGTGCCCTCGGGCGAGAACCAGAGCCTCTACCTGCGCCCGTTCATGTTCGCCAAAGAGGCCTTCCTCGGCGTGCGTCCAGCCAACAAGGTCGGCTACTACGTCATCGCCAGCCCCGCGGGCGCCTACTTCAAGGGCGGTGTGACCCCCGTGTCGATCTGGCTCAGCGAGGACTACTCGCGGGCGGGCAAGGGTGGCACCGGGGCTGCCAAGACCGGAGGCAACTACGCGTCGAGTCTGCTGCCGCAGTCCGAGGCCTACGAGAACGAGTGCGACCAGGTGGTCTTCCTCGATCAGGACGGCAACGTCGAAGAGCTCGGCGGGATGAACATCGTCTTCGTCTTCAAGGACGGCACGGTCGTGACACCGCAGTCGGACTCGATCCTCGAGGGCGTCACACGCGACTCCATCCTGCAGCTGGCGGCCGACCGCGGCCTCCACGTGCAGGGTCGCAACATCTCGCTGCGCGAGTGGCGTGAGGGTGTGGCATCCGGTGACATCGTCGAGGTCTTCGCCTGCGGGACTGCCGCCGTCGTGACTCCCATCGGCGTGCTCAAGGGACGCGACTTCGTCGACCAGCAGCCCGTCGGCTCGCTCGCGCTCGAGCTGCGACAGGAGCTGACCGACATCCAGTACGGCCACGCCGAAGACCGCCACGGCTGGATGCACCGCCTCGACGCCCGCTCCCAGGCATGAGAATCGCGCGGTTCCGACACGAGGATGCGATCGCCTACGGCATCCTCGACGAGGGCGAGCTCGTGGTGCTCGCGGGTGACCCGATGTTCGCCGGCTACGAGACGACGGGGGAGCGCGTGCCGGTCGGCGAGGTCACGCTGCTCGCTCCGGTCATTCCGCGCTCGAAGGTCGTGTGCGTCGGTAAGAACTACCTCGATCACGCCGCGGAGATGGGGAGCGAGGCACCCGGCGAGCCGCTGCTGTTTCTGAAGCCCAACACGGCGGTGATCGGGCCGGACGAGCCGATCGTGCGCCCGTGGCAGTCGGAGCGCACGGACTACGAGGGGGAACTCGCCGTTGTCATCGGCCGTATTGCGAAGAACGTGTCGGCGGATGCTGCGCTGGACCACGTCTTCGGATACACGATCGGCAACGACGTGACAGCGCGGGACCTGCAGCGTTCTGACGGCCAGTGGTCGCGTGCGAAGGGCTTCGACACCTTCTGCCCGCTCGGACCCGTGATCGAGACCGAGTTCGACCTCGCGGGCGGCGCGACACTGACCACACGCGTCAACGGCGAGGTCCGTCAGCGCGGCGCGATCACCGACATGATCCACTCGGTTCCGGCGATCATCGAGTATGTGTCGGCTGCGTTCACACTGCTGCCCGGGGACGTCATCCTCACCGGCACGCCGGCCGGTGTCGGCCCGTTCGTGTCCGGAGACGTCGTCGAGGTCGAGATCGATGGGCTCGGCATCCTGCGCAACACCGCGCGGGATGCGGAGCCGCGCCGGTGACACTGTCTGACGGCTGGGTCGACGATCGCCAGGAGGCGAGCGAACTCGCCGGCATCCAGCGTCGGACCGTCTGGGTGCTCTCGGCAGGCCAAGTGCTCGGCGGGCTCGGGTTTGGAGCGACAGTCTCCCTCGGTGCGGTGCTTGCCGCCGACATCGCCGGTGACGAGTCGCTCTCGGGGCTGGCTGCGGCGGGTGTGACCCTCGGCACCGCCGCGCTGGCGGTGCCGCTTGCTGCCCTCGCGCGTCGGCGCGGACGCCGTATCTCGCTGGCGTCGGGCATGGCGATCGCGCTCGTAGGCGTTTCGCTGGTCGTGGTGGCGGCGGCCGTTCGGTCGTTCCCGCTGCTTCTGCTGGCCTTCGGGCTCGTCGGAGCGGGTCAGACCGCGAACCTGCAGTCGCGTTTCGCTGCCGCCGATCTCGCCACGGATGCCACGCGTGGCCGCGATCTGTCGATCGTCGTGTGGGCGACGACCATCGGCGCCGTGCTCGGACCGAATCTTGTGCAACCCGGCCAGGCGATCGGAGACGCCCTGGGGATGCCGCCCCTGACGGGACCGTACGTCTTCACGATCGTCGCGCAAGCGCTGAGCATCATTGTGTATCTGTTCGCTCTTCGGCCGGATCCGCTGCTGGTCGCGCAGACGGTGGCGCAGCGGCGTCGCGACCGGGTGGTCGAGCAGCTCGTCAAGCCCGACCGTCCGGTGTCGGCTCGCTACGCGATCTTCGCGAATGCCGCCGCACACGGCGTCATGGTCTCGATCATGGCGATGACGCCGGTTCACATGCTCCATCACGGCGCGAGTCTGACCATCATCGGTCTGACGATCAGTCTGCACATCGCGGGGATGTACGCGCTCTCGCCGGTCTTCGGCATCCTGGCAGACCGCGTGGGCCGCATTCCGACGATCATGGTCGGTCAGGCGCTGCTCGCGGCATCCCTGGTGACGGTCTTCTTCGGCGCGGAGTCGAACACGGCGGTCACCGTCGCGCTCATTCTGCTTGGCCTGGGGTGGAGCGCCGCGACGGTTGCCGGGTCGGCGCTGCTCACCGAGTCGTCATCGGAGGAACGACGCACGACGCGTCAGGGGCGCAACGACCTCTCGATGAGCCTCGTCGGTGCCGTCGGTGCGATCACCTCGGGCGTCGTCCTCGGATGGATCGGTTTCACGGGGCTCGCTCTGGTTGTCGGTGTCGCCGTGATCGCGACAGTGCTACTCGCGCCGTACGGCCGCATTCGTCAGGCTGCGTAGTCGTACCGAGGCGCGGGTGCGGCACCCGCTCCGGAACTAGACTTGATATCTATGCCCGGAACGCCGCATCCTGCCACCACGACCGCCACCGGATCCGACGTTCGGGTCCGCTTCTGCCCGTCACCGACGGGTCTGCCGCACGTCGGACTGATGCGGACGGTGCTGTTCAACTGGGCCTACGCGCGGCACAACGGGGGAAAGCTCATCTTCCGCATCGAAGACACGGATGCCGCCCGGGACTCCGAAGAGAGCTACAACCAGCTGCTCGACGCGCTGCGGTGGCTCAGGATCGACTGGGATGAGGGCGTCGAGGTCGGCGGTCCCCACGCGCCCTACCGGCAGTCCCAGCGCCACGAGATCTACCGCGGCGTGCTCGACAAGCTCATCGATGCCGGCGTCGTGTACGAGAGCTATTCGACAGCCGAAGAGATCGACGCGCGCAACGAGGCTGCTGGCCGCGCAAAGCAGCTCGGCTACGACAACTACGACCGCGACCTCACTGACGAGCAGAAAGCAGCGTTCCGCGCCGAGGGCCGTGAGCCCGCGTGGCGTCTACGCGTACCCGATCACGACCTCACCTACGTCGACCTCATCCGCGGCGAGGTCACCTTCCCGGCCGGGTCCTTCCCCGACTTCGTCATTGTGCGGGCCGGCGGCGTGCCCCTGTACACGTTCGTGAACCCGGTCGATGACGCTCTCATGGGCATCACTCACGTCATCCGTGGCGAAGATCTGATGCCCTCAACCGCACGCCAGCTCGCTCTCTATGACGCGCTCGTGACCGCCGGCGTCACCGACTTCGTGCCCCGGTTCGGCCACATGCCGCTCGTGCTGGGGGAGGAGGGCAACAAGAAGCTCTCCAAGCGCGACCCGAAGGCAGACCTGTTCTTGCAGCGCGAGAAGGGCTTCATCCACGAGGGGTTGCTGAACTACCTCGCCCTGCTCGGCTGGTCGATCGCTCCCGACCGCGATGTCTTCTCGCTCGACGAGCTCGTCGCCGCGTTCGATATCGCCGACGTCAACCCGAACCCCGCTCGCTTCGATCAGAAGAAGGCAGAGTCGATCAACGGCGACCACATCCGGATGCTGGAAGCCGAAGACTTCGCTTCCCGTCTGATTCCGTACCTGGTCGCCGCCGGGGTCGTGTCGGATCCGCTGACTGACGCGCAGCTGGAGATGCTCGCGGCATCCGCCCCGCTCGTGCAGGAACGGATGCAGCTGCTCGGTGACGCTCCCGGGTTGCTCGGGTTCCTCTTCACGGATGCCGTCACCTATGAGGACGACGCCCTCGCGTCTCTGCCTGCCAACGCGGGTGAGGTGCTGGTGGCCGGTGTGGGTGCGATCGAGTTGATTCCCGAGGCGGAGTTCACTGCCGCCGCGATTCAGGAGTCCCTCGCTGCTGCGCTCATCGAGGGCCTCGGTCTCAAGCCGCGCGTCGCCTACGGACCGCTGCGGGTCGCACTCAGCGGCCGTCGCGTCTCGCCGCCGCTGTTCGAGTCCATGGAACTCTTGGGCAAGGATGCGTCGGTCCGCCGCTTCGGGGCACTCGTCGATCACCTCGCCGCGAGCTGAGACGCGCCGCTGCCGGGTCTGGTTTGGCGGGGCCTTTCGCGTCGTCTAGACTTGACCCTTGGCGCCCGTTCCGGCGGGAACCCTTGGGGTATGGTGTAATTGGCAACACGGCTGATTCTGGTTCAGTTGTTCTTGGTTCGAGTCCAGGTACCCCAGCAAGAGAAACCCGCGGAATCCCGCGGGTTTCGTCGTTTCTGATGACCCGCGCGTGCGACGCACCCCCGTCGAGGGCGCGCCGTCGCGAGCCCTCGGGGGCGCCTAGGCTGAGCCCGTGACAAGTCGTGAGTCGCAGGCGTGGGAGTGCCCGACGTGCGGCGACCGGCTACGGTACGAGATCCTCGACGATGAACGTTTCCTCGTCGCCTGGTCGTGCGTCAGGTGCGGGCTCGTACGCACGACGGAACCCACCTAGGTGTATGAGGCCAGGAGGTTGTTGACGCGAATTGGCACGAGCGTGGCCGGCGGCTGACCGTCCGCGGCACCGTGCGGGCGGTGGTAGTTGTAGTGCAGGTTCCAGCGCTCGAGGGCGTTGGCGCGTTCGTCTTCTGAGGTCCATGTCCGTGCATAGAGGAACTCTTCGGCAAGGATCCGGTTGTACCGCTCGATCTTTCCGTTGTGGCGGGGCGTGTAGGGCGTGATCCGTTGGTGCCGCGACCCGGCCAGTGCATCGGCGAACGCTGAGGCGCGGTAACAGGATCCGTTGTCGGTCACGATCCGTTCGATGTGCGTGATGCCATGAGCCGCGAACCATGCCCGCGCTCGCGCGAGGAACGCAACGGCCGTCGCGGCCTGCTCGTTCGGCAAAGCCTCGGTGTACGCGAGGCGTGAGTAGCCGTCAATCGCTGAGTGGAGGTAGACGTAGCCGGCTCGCGTGCCGCGGGTTTTCGTCCGCGCGACGGCGCGAGCTTCCGGGCTGTCCTTGCCATGAGCCCGCCATCCGCCGCCATCGGGGATTCGGCCGACCTTCTTGACGTCCAGGTGAACCATGTGGCCGGGGCACCGAGCGACAATCTTCCTCGCTTCGCGGTTACTTTCCCCGGTCGGGTCGATGAAGCGGCGCCGGTTGAGCTGCAGGTCGGTGAGGATGCGACTCACCGTGCGCCGACTGATCTGAATGCCGACCTGTTCGAGCTCGAACGTGATCCGAGCCGCTGACCACTTGTGCTCGCGCCGCATGCGTTCGACTTCGCGAACAACGACGTTGGGGGCGGCTGTCGGGGATTGCTTAGGCGTCGATGAGCGGTCGAGCAGACCGACCTCACCGAACTCACGATGGCGATGGACCCACTTTGACGCGGTAGCGCGGGAGATTCCCATCTCAGCTGCCACGTGAGCGATCGGCCGGGTCTTGCAACGCTCGACCAGCCGCCGACGTCCCTCGACTGACAGTGGCGAGTTGCGGTGAGTCATGCACGTCCTTCGAAGAATGTTCCAGTCGAGTCGCTGAGTCCCGGACCAAGCCCCCCATTCAGCCGTCGGCTACTGACCCTCGTGGTCGCCGCCTGACACGCCGAGGCCGACGTTCGTGGTGTCGCAGCAGGCCTCCGGCGATTCGGAACTGGCTCGACGCCGCCTATGGGCGGCGCCAAGGGCGAGTACTACGAGGAGGGAGATGACCGCGAGCGCCGCGATCGGCGCCGTGTGAGCCTGAACCCAGCCGGACAGGGTCGTTGAGAGCCTGGCGACACCGCCGGCACGGCCGGTCGCGACGAGGTTGTTGTCGGCGGTGGCGGCGGGCCACCAGTACCACGCGAGGTAGACGCCGGTGAGCAGCAAGACGGCGCCGGTGATCCGGGGGCCATAACTCCCGAGGCGTGCGACGTGGCGGGTTAGGCCGGTACCCGCGGCGGTGGTCGCGAGTGCGAGCAGCAGCAGGATGCTGGCTGAGCCGGCGGCGTAGACACCGAAGACTAGCAGCAGCCCCGCGTAGCTGGCGGTGGCCTGTGCCTGGGCGATGACAGCAAGGATCACTCCGAAGGTGCACGACAGGGAGGCGAGGGCGTAGCCGATCCCGAAGACCAGCATCCGGGCGGTTGGCGGGAGGCCTTCGGTTGCTCGGCCGGTGATCCGGGGCAACCGCACGGAGATCGAACGGCCGGCCAGCATCCACAGGCCGAGGAGCACCAGTAGGACGCCTACGGCGAGACCGAGTTTGGGCGCTGCCTGGATCAGGCCCCGAGCCCCGGCGCTCACCAGCAGGCCCGCAGCTGCGAGGGTGCCGGCGAACCCGATCGCCAGTGCGATTCCGGACCGCAGGGCCCTCAGCAGCCGCACCGGGACGGGCGAGGCGTCAGCGTCGCCGAGGGTCTGGCTGATCCAGGCCGGCAGCAGCGCGAACCCGCATGGGTTGACCGGCGCCACCATGCCGGCGGCGAAGGCGAGGCTGAGCAATCCGCCCATGGATCAGGCTCCGGCCTTGACGAGTTCGGCGGTGATCGTCTTCGCGTCGGGCTCGGTGGCACGGAAGGTCACTTTGCCGTCGCCGTCGATGACGATGAGGGTGGACAGGGCGGCAACGTCGAATCGCTGGGACAAGGCGGCACCCTCGTCTATGGCGGCCGGGACGTGTTCGGCGTCGACGTACTCCATGAATCCCTCGATGGTCTCCTTGGACTCGCCGGGGTCCATGTCGACGGCGAGGAAGCTCGCCCCAGCACCCGACTTCTCGGCAGCGGTGGCGGCCTCGCCGAGGGAGCGGACGCCTTCAACGCATTCGCCGCAGCCGACGGAGAAGAAGAACACCGCGGTCGGCTTCCCGCTGGCGGGCAGGCTGACCATCTGGCCGTCGATGCTAGTAACCGCCGCTGGCGTGCCCGCATCTGCGGCTGGTGTGGCGTCGGTGTTTCCGCAGGCGGTCAGAGCCAGGGAGCCTGCAAGCAGGAGGCCGGCGACCGAGAGGGTCGCGCGGCGGGTGCGGGTAAGCGTCATCGGTTCTGGTCGTCCTTCGTGTCGCTGGGGTGGGGGGAGTTCACAGGCGGGCAACAGCCATGCCTGGCGTTGTTGCCGCCGCTGCGGCGCCGCGTGGTCGCGAGGACCGCGAGCACCAGGACGGCGATGCCGGTGCCGATCACCCAGGGGTTGCCGAGGAACCCGCCGACACTGGCCAGCAGACCACCGGCGAGGAGCAAGGGAAGTAGGGCGCAGCAGGCGACCATGAGCAGCGCGGCCCCGGCTCCGAGGAGCAGGCCGCTGCCTCCCGGTTGGTCGTCGTGGTGGACTTCATCGGAGTGGAGTTCCCTTCGGTGTTCTTGGTCAGCAGCGGCAGTGGCCGTCGTCGGCCACTGCCGCGTTGGCCTGGAACTGGTTGAGGAAGCCGGTCGTGAGGTCGGTACCGATTCGATAGGCAACGGCCACGGGCACGACCTCGGCGCGGGGGTGCTCGGCCAGCCAGCCCGCGGCGTCCTCATCGGAGGTGAAGTAGTGGACCTGGTTGCAGAAGGAGGACCGGATCGAGGTGATCTGGTCGGGGTTGACCAGCGACACCACCGCGGTGGCGGGTTCGACGCTGGTGACGCCGGCGACGGGGTCGATGGTGACCCGGATCGGCTCGCCGCTGGTCGGGGAGACCGACTCCACGCTCGCCGCGCGCTCGAGCAGGGTCGGAAAGATCAGGGTGTCCAGGGCGCACCAGGTGTAGAGCTCCTCACCGGCCACGGTGAACCGGTGAGGGGTGGGGCGCAGGGTGAGGCCCTGGCCGATGATGCGGCCCTGGTCGTCGTACTCGGTGTCCGGCACCACGGCCAGACCCGTGCGTACGTCGTCGACCGGACGGCCGGCGGCCGCGGCGAACTGCTCGACGGTGACCGGGCCGCCCTCGACGATCAGCCGCAGCAGCGGGATCGATAGGACGGCGTCAAGGCCGGTCTCTTCGGTGTTGTTGAGTCGTTCGGGCAGTTGCGTCGTGAGCTCCGACATGGCGGTACCTTCTTCATGAGTCGGGTGGAGGCTGTCGGCTGCGGGTCACGCGCAGCAGGACAGCTTGGAGATGTCGGTGGTGAAGGCCTTGGCGGCGATCCGGATGCCTTCGGTCATGGTCAGGTAGGGCGCCCATGCGTCGGCGACCTCGGTGACGGTCTTGCCGAGGATGTGGACACCGGCGGCGGCGAGCTCGCCGGCGTCTTTGGCGACGGCGGTGAGGCCGAGAATCTCGCCGGTCTCAGCGTTGGCGACGATCTTGATGAAGCCGCGGGTGTCGCGGTTGACCAGCGCCCGGGGCACGTAGTCCAGCGGCAGGACGCGGCAGTCGCAGCGGATCCCGGCAGCGAGCACCTGGGCCTCGGTCATCCCGACCGCGCCGATCGCCGGACTGGTGAAGGTCACCCGCGGCAGCCGGCTGTGGTCCACCGACCGCTCAGCGCCAGCGAACGTGTTCTCGGCGACCATGTTGCCGTGGTGGGCGGCGACGTAGACGAACTCGGGGTGCCCGGTCACGTCGCCGGCTGCCCAGATCCGGGGGTTGGAGGACTGCAGTTGGTCGGTGACCACGATCTCGCCCGTGTCGCCGGTCTTCACCTCCACCGCATCGAGGTTCAGCCCATCGGTGACCGGTCGGCGGCCGAGGGCGACGAGGACCTGTTCGGCGTGGAATTCCTGCTCGCCGCCGGAGATGTCAGCGGTGACAACAACCTGGCCCCTGACGTCGTCACGGGCAACGTGGGTCGGGACCGCACGGCGGACCACGCGGATGCCCTCGTCGGCGAAGACCTCCTGCAGCGCCTTGGATACCTCCGGCTCCTCCTTCGACGCCAGCCGGGAACGAACCAGCAGGGTGACGTTCGACCCGAGCCGGGCGAACAGTTGGGCCTGCTCCAAGGCGACGTAGCCGCCGCCGAGCACCAGCAGCGAGTCGGGAACCTCGGTCAACTCCATCGCCGTGGTCGAGGTCAGGTAGCCGGCCTCCTCAAGACCGTCGATCGGTGGGGCCCATGCGCTGGCGCCGGTGGCGACCAGGTAGTGATCAGCGTCGATCGTCTCGACCGCACCGTCAGTCGCGGTGACCTCAAGAACGGGCGCTTCTGGCGTGCCGGCGAACGCAGCGTCGCCGTGGCGGATCTGCCAGCCGTAGGCGTCGGCGACGTCGACGTACTTCTCACCCCGAAGTTCCTCGACGAGGTCCTGCTTGCTGCTGATCAGCGCGGGCATGTCCACGTCGTCCGCTGTGGTGGCGATCCCCGGGAAACGGTTGCCCGCCTCGGCAGCGGTCTGGCGGGCCTCAGCGGCGGCGATGAGCGCCTTCGACGGCACGCAGCCGGTGTTCACGCACGTGCCGCCGAAAGTGCCGCGCTCGATCATCACCACCGACTTGCCGAGCGTGGTCGCGCGGATCGCGGCGGCGAACGCGGCGCCACCCGATCCGATGATCGCAAGGTCGTACCTGGACTGCATCCCGATTCCTCCCCTGAGTCTTGAGAATTGCTCTTGATGCAGCCACAATGGACCTTCCAGTGCGGGGGAAGGTCAAGTGCGACCTGTGACACATCGGAGACCCAGATGAGGATCGGCGAACTCGCCGAGGCGGCCGGCACCACCGCCAAGACCCTGCGGTTCTACGAGGAGCAGGGCCTGCTTCCCGCGGCCGAGCGCACCGCGTCGGGATACCGCGACTACGATCCGGAAGCAGCGACTCGGATCGACTTCATCCACCGCGGCCAGGCTGCCGGACTTACCCTCGCGCAGATCAAACAGATCCTCGACATCCGCGATGGAGGCGAGATTCCCTGCGGCCACGTCCGGGACCTCCTAGACGTTCGTCTGAAGGACATTGAGCGCCAGATCTCGGATCTCGTCTCCCTCCGCGACAACGTTGCCGCCCTCCGCGACGCAGCCGCAGAACCCGAACCCGAGACCTGCAACGCCGACGAGGTCTGCAGGTACCTGTAGCCAATCCGAGATGATGCGCGCAGAGGCGGAGCGTCCTGCCGCGACCTTCCTACGTGACCACAACGTTATGGCCAGCAACACCTAGGCCGATCGAACCGGACCGGAACGATCGGGCGCGCGCGGGGTCGACTCTCGCAGGCTGGATGTCGAAGGAGGCCCCATGATCGCGGAACTCAATCGACTGATCGATGTCATCGACGACGATCTATCCGAAGACCTCGATGTCGCGTCGCTGGCGCGGGAGTCGGGCGTGACGGAGTACCACCTGCGGCGGATGTTCTCGTCTTTGGTCGGGATGCCACTGTCGGAGTACGTGCGGCGGCGACGGATGACGGTGGCAGCTGCGGCGGTCGTCGCCGGTGACCCGCTGCTCGACATCGCGGTGCGGTTCGGGTACGGGTCGACCGAAGCCTTTGGCCGGGCGTTTCGCGCGGTCCACGGCTCGACGCCCGCCGAGGTGCGCGTGAGTGGCGGTCCCCTTCGTACGCAACCGAAACTCAGGCTCCGCCTGACCGTCGAAGGGAACACCACCATGGACACGCGCATCGCCGAACGCCCCGCGTTCCGTCTGGTCGGACACGCCGCTCGCGTGCCGCTCATCAACGAAGGAATCAATCCGCACATCCAGACGTACATCGCCGCACTGCCTGAGAGCGAACACGCCCGACTCAAGGGGCTCAGCAGCACCGAACCGAGCGGCTTGCTGCAGGTGAGTGACGGCGTCGATCCGGACTACCGGGAGGGAACCGAGCTCACCTACCTGCACGGCGTCGCACTGGATGCTGAGGCCCCCGTGCCCGACGATCTTGATGTGATCGAGGTCGAGGCAGGGGAGTGGGCGGTGTTCCGCACGTCAGGACCGTACCCCGCAGCGCTCCAGGAGGCCTACGCGGCCTCCGCGTCGGACTGGTTCCCCGCCAACCCCTGGCAGCTGCGTCCCGGTCCCTCGATCGTCGCCGTCCTCGAACGCGCCGACGACTTCAGTACCGCAACGACGGAGCTCTGGATGCCGATCGCACGCCGCTCATAGGTCACCTGCTCGGCGCCTACCGCATCGCGGTCAGCAGTCCTGCGGCATCCAGCTCGAACTCAGCGTCCAGCCTCAGCCGATCCAGGAATCCGCGGTCATGACTGACCACGATGATCGCCCCGCGGTAGGCGCCGAGCGCATCGATGAGTTGCTCCGTGGTCTGAAGGTCGAGGTTGTTGGTCGGTTCATCGAGCACGATCAGCTGAGGTGGCGGGTCGGTGAGGAGCACCTGCGCGAGCGCGACGCGAAAGCGCTCGCCGCCCGAGAGGGCTCCGACGGGCCGATCCACCATGGTGCCGCGTACGAGGAGCCGCGCGAGCCGGTTGCGAAGCTCAACTCGCGGAACGTGGGGGGCGACCCGTGTCACGTTCTCCATAACGGATGCAGCGTCGTCGAGGTTGTCGAGCCGTTGTGAGAGCTTGCCGATGCGGTGAACGTGCGCGACCGCCGCGGCCGTCCCAGGCGCCGCCGCCACGCCGGAAATAAGCCCCTCCAGCAGGGTCGTCTTGCCGACCCCGTTCTGTCCCGTAATCGCGATGCGCTCCGGTCCCTGGATGATGATCGTGCGCCCGTCGCTCCCCGTGAACTCGGCGATCCGCTTGCCTGGAGGGACGGCCGGGTCGGGAAGGTCGATGCCAAGGCGGTCGTCATCACGGATGCGTGACTCGGCCTCCTGCAACGAGCGCTGCGCCGACTGCATCCGATCATCGAGCAACGAGCGCTGCTTTCCTTGGGTCTTTTCGGCAGAGTTGCGTCGGTCATTGACGACGGCGCCGATGTACTTGCGGTTGGCGGCATCCTTCTTCCCCTGCCGCTGGCTGTGCGCGATACGCTCGGCTGCGGCGATGCGCTGCCGCTTCTCGACGCGCACCGCGTGCTCCGCGGAGCGTACCGCGCGCTCGGCCGCCTCCTGGTCCCGCGAGACCTGCTCTCGGAACGCGGAGTACGGACCGCCGTACAGCGTCAGCGAACCGGCCCGCAACTCAGCGGTGTGCTGCATCAGCTCGAGCAACTCGAGATCGTGACTGACGACGATCACCGGACCGCCCCATGCGCCGATGAGGTCGTGGACTCGCGTCCGTCCGTGGGCGTCGAGATTGTTCGTCGGCTCGTCAAGCAGCGCAATGTCGGCTCCACGCATCCGGATGCCGGCGAGCGCGGCGACTGTCGCTTCCCCGCCCGAGATCGTCGTGACGGGTCGGTTCAGGTCGTCGATGTCGACGCCCGCAGCGCTCAGGGTGGCGATCGCTCGCTCTTCGATGTCCCAGTCTGCGCCGATCGTGTCGAACAGGGCGGGGTTGATCGCTCCCCGTTCGATCGCGGCTATCGCGTCCACGATCGAACGGATGCCGAGAAGATCGACGAGGGTATGGCTAGGGTCGGCATCCGTCCGTTGGGGCAGATAGTCGACGACGCCTGCCGCCTGGACGGATCCCGACGTCGGCCGGAGTTTCCCGGCGATCAGGCGCAGCAGCGTCGACTTGCCGACACCGTTGAGGCCGACCAGTCCCGTCGAGCCGGGTGGGAACGAACCCGACACGGCGTCGAGAACGCGGTGGCCGTCGGGCCAGCTGAATGTGAGGTCGTGCAGAACGACGGAAGGAATGGGGGCAGGCATGCGGAACTCCAGAACGTGTCGGTTCCTGACGAAGTCAGGGGTGACGCTGACACGGGTCCGCAGAAAGGGAGGATGGTCCGGTCAGCAGGGGATGCTGAAGCCCGAACCTGTCATGTCTCTTCCTTGCCGTTCACTCCCTCTCACGAGCAGCGGATGCCGCTGGAGTGCGACCTCAGTATGCCACTGCCGCCGCTGTACGCAAACGCGCCCGCGCGTTCCCTAGTGGGACAGGTGCTTCGCGAG
>CETR01135574.1_pt1 | contig 42964 bp, 36 predicted proteins | sample 531281 | NCBI WGS metagenome assembly CETR01 (sample SAMEA2622568, study PRJEB7988) | marine metagenome | biome: marine biome (ENVO:00000447); feature: mesopelagic zone (ENVO:00000213); material: "saline water (ENVO:00002010), including plankton (ENVO:xxxxxxxx)" | depth 696 m
GTGGGTATTTGCTTTGCACTGCCGAGGCCATATCACGGTCCGCGGCCAACAAAAGGGCAAAGGATTGTTTTAGGTCGGGCCTTCGCCTAACCAAGTCCAAGGGCAATCCTGTATCCGGCAATTCAGGGACTGTGGGCATTGAAGCCTCATCTAAAGCGATTCCTTCTTGCGGTTGTTTACCCAACAGGACCGCCAATTGGTTTTCGAGTAATTCTACATTCGTCTCAAAAATTATTTTTTGCTCCCTTGTACTTTCCAGTAGTTGAGCCTGTCGCAAGATATCCACTGCACGTATTTGCCCACCCACAAAACGTGAACGTATCAGTTTGATGATGGCCTCATTGGTTTTTATTTGATCTTCGGTAATCTGTAATTGTCTTTTTGCCGCCTGTAGTTGATACCAGCTCGTTGTGATTTCCGCTGAAAGTGACAATGCCAGGGTTTCATAATCAAAAAAACTGGCTTCTGACCTGAACTTTTCTGCATTCACAGCAGTACCGATTCGCCCCCATAAATCGAGTTCATAGCTTGATAAAAAACCCAATTGAGTGTTCTCACCACCCACGAAGTCAGGTTCGGGAAGGGTTCTTGCTGTTTGGGCCGAAGCTTCGATTGATGGCCATTTATTGGAAGCTTGAGACCTGATGGAAGCCCTCGAGGCCAAGAACTGTTGCCAAGTGGCAGCCAAGTTCATATTGGACTGCATGGCACTGTCGATCAAGCTGTTCAGACTTTCGTCCTGGAACACCTCCCACCATTTATCGGTAAGCATGGTATCTCCTGCTATGGTAAATTCCTGGAATTCATCAATTGGCGGAGATATATCCGAATATTTGGGGGAACAGTTGAGGAATAGCGATCCAATGGAGGATAGAAGCAATATCATCCAAAGGCTTCGCATGGGGTAAACCTTAAGATTACCTCTTACGCTGTTTTTCTTTCTCATACCTTGATTTGATGGGGTGCGGTTTTATAAAACCACACTTATATAATAACGTGAATTTCAGTGGATTTATAAAATAAAACCGTTTCAACAACCGTCCTGGACCTCTGAACAACAGGTTTTGCCCCAGCAAGCGAAATTTCCAAGATCTCCATTTCTTAGGGATTCAATAAATCCATTGGTAACGAACATATTAGAAAAAAAAGGAGCTGTAGCATAACAGAAAAGCACGGATATGCCCGTGCTTTTACTCTTGAATCTCTATCAAATAATTAACTAAACCAGATAGATTCCTATTCCCCTCGATCCTTTAATTGATCTGGGCCTTTTACCATCTTTTCATTATGCTCCTTTACCACGGCCATGATCTCCTCAATGGCCTCGGGATGTTTGGAAGCAACATCATATTTCTCTGATGGATCCACGCTCAGGTTGTACAACAGTGGTGGATCATGTTCGGTGATCTCAGGACCATAGGCCGCCTGTGTTATAAAATGGGCCTTGTAATCCCCTACGCGCGCTGCGTAAAGTCTATCGCCCCTGTAATAGAACATATCGTTCCTATCACTTTTCATTCCTTTAAAAAGGACCGGCGACAGATCAACCCCATCCACTACCCTATCATCGGGTATGGGGACGCCCACCATGTTACTGAAGGTAGTGAACAGGTCCATGGTGGTCCCTATATCGGTGATCAGGCCCGGTTCGATTCTCCCAGGGGACCAGAAAATACAGGGCTCCCGCATTCCACCTTCCCAAGTGGACCCTTTTCCGTCCCTGAGCAATCCGGCACTTCCTCCCTCTTCGTTCATGATCAACCAAGGGCCATTGTCCGAAGTGAACACGACAATAGTATTCTCCGCAAGACCATTGTCCTTTAAGGACTTTATTACTTGTCCCACACTATGATCGATTTCTTCCACAACGTCGCCGTATATACCTCTAGGGCTTGTTCCTTCAAAATCTTCCGAAGCAAATAGCGGAACATGTGGTAGATTATGCGCCAGATATAAGAAGAAGGGCTCATCCTTTTTTTCTTCAATGAATTTTACCGCCTCTTCGGTATACCTTTTGGTAATGGTATGTTGATTGGCGGGACGCTCAACGATTTCCGTATCCCTCATCAAAGGCACATTGAAGGAATTGTAATCCTTTCGTTTCTCGGAATTCCAGAATTCCATATATCCGCCCATGGACCTGAAAGGGACCACATTATCCATATCGTTGCTGTATGGAATTCCAAAATAGGAGTCGAAACCGTGGCTTGTGGGAAGGAATTCCTCCTTATGTCCCAGATGCCATTTCCCGATACATGAAGTTGCATATCCCGCGGCTTTCATCTGTTCGGCGATGGTTACCTCGGTTTGTGGCAAGCCATTGTGCGAATCTGGAAAAAGCACACGGACTTTACTGCTGGCCATACCACTCCTTACAGGCAATCTTCCTGTCAATAGGGCAGCACGACTCGGGGTACAAACACTGGCTCCAACATAAAAATTGGTCCACTTTTGACCTTCGCTCGCCATTTGATCCAAATGCGGAGTCCGAATAGTCGGATGTCCGTAGCTACTTAAATCTCCATACCCTAGGTCATCCGCAAAAATGATGACTACGTTTGGCTTCTCCCTTAAGGTCATCTCTTGGGCATCAGCAGATTCTCTCTGTTCTCCATTACAGGACGCAAGTATCGCAAAAGCACCAATAATGCCGAAAAGAATCTTATTGAACTGGTTAAAATTGAACATATGAATTATTTAGTTGATTATATCCTGCTGTTTTCACTGATAAGATATAAAAGTCAGCTGTAACTTGAAGGATGATATTTGTAACAACACACCCAAAACCTGTTCTAGGTTTAAGCCATACCGTTTAAAATCCATATCTTTTCCGCATCAAACAATAAAAATAAATTGGCCTATTTTCGTCATTAATTTCATGAAAGTGACGTGTGTTAACACCCATTAAACGAATCAAATGCTATAAATCCCCTATAACTTCGATATATTGAAACTTGCAACTTATTTTTCATTGTTGATATTGTTGTTCAGCTGCAAATCCAAAACAAATCAACCAGAAGCATCCGATAAAACGTCAGAGCCGGTAAAACTTCCAACACCCAAAAAAGCCCCAAGGAAAGCCCCTGAAGGAGTGGTATGGATTCCTGGCGGTGTATTTGAACAAGGGGCTGTGCCCGACGACAAAATGGCCATGGCCCATGAAAAGCCTGCCCATAAAGTATATGTGGATGGTTTTTTTATGGACATACACGAAGTCAGCAATGCCCAATTCGCCCAATTCGTGGAGGAAACTGGTTACGTGACCGTGGCCGAACGCGAAATTGATTGGGAGGAAATGAAAAAACAGTTGCCTGCCGGTACGGAAAAACCCCATGACTCCATTTTACAGCCAGGTTCGTTGATTTTCAAAAAGACAAAGTCGAGTGTCCCCAACCTATATGATTATTCCCAATGGTGGGAATGGAAAATAGGAGCCGATTGGAAACATCCAAATGGTCCCGGGAGCAACATAGAGGGCAAGGAGGACCATCCCGTGGTGCATATTGCTTATGAAGATGCCCAAGCCTATTGTAAATGGGCGGGACGACGTTTGCCCACCGAGGCGGAATGGGAATTTGCCGCACGCGCCAACAAAAGCGGAAGCACATTTTTCTGGGGAAATGACATTTCCCAATTAAGTAAATATGCGAATTCGTGGGAGGGAGAGTTTCCCGTGGAAAATACTATGGAAGACGGTTTTGAAAGAAGAGCGCCTATTATGTCATACCCCAAAAATGATTTTGGCCTATATGACATGGCCGGAAACGTATGGGAATGGACCAGTGATTGGTACAACACCAATTATTACAAAGAACTGGCTTCAAGCGGGGAGGTCGAACAAAACCCAAAAGGAGCCAAAACCCCTTTCAATTCCAGCAATCCATATGCTAAAGAAAAAGTTATCAAAGGAGGATCATTTTTGTGCAGTGCCACTTATTGTGCCAGTTACAGGATTTCGGCACGGATGGCGACCAGTCCAGATTCTGGAATGGAACATCTAGGGTTCCGTACTGTGTCATCGCAATAAATCAATTGGTCAGCTACATAATCCAGGGACCTTTTTTTACTCCTTTTCCTTTTTCAATACGGTCAAGGGTGAATTCCGTACGATTCCAATACTGTTTCCAACACCGAGTGCGAAGACCAAGAGGGTAATTGCCGGTAGAATGATAAAGAACGGTACCCATGAAGGAGTAAATGCCGTTTCAAAAAGCATATAAGCCAATAAAGTGCTTCCCAAAACCGCCAGCAAGACGCCCATAAAAGCCCCTAAAAATCCAAGAACGGCATATTCAATGGCAATCATTTTTAATATTTGAGCTCCCTGGGCCCCCAAAGTCCGAAGCAATGCACCTTGTTTTACCCGTTGGTGCTTGCTGCTGTAAATAGCGCCCATAAGTACTGCAACCCCAACAAATATGCTGAAGAAAGCCATAAAATTGATGACCCATCCGATTTTTCCCAAAATCTCTTCCAAAAGACTCAGGATTCGTTTGAGGTCCAGGATGGAAACATTTGGAAATCGGCGCACCAATTGCTGCTGAAGACGAGCCGAACCCATATCATCCGATGTTCTTGTGGTCATTACCCCAAATTGTGGTGCATTTTCCAGCACACCTGATGGAAAAACAATGGAAAAATTAGGCTGTAACCTACTCCAGTCCACCTCACGTATACTTTGCACCTCCGTATTCATAATTCTACCCTGTACATTAAAGGATACAGGGTCCCCAACAGTGACTTTGGCCATATCGGCAAAATCGCTACTTACGGAAATGGGCACATCGGAATCAGAATCCACTGTTGGTATCCATTCGCCTTCCAAAATACGTTCGGAATTGATGAGACTATCCCGATAGGTTACCCTAAACTCGTGGTTCAATATCCATCTGCCTACCTGGGAGGTGGTATCCTTTCTAATATCCTCCACATGTCTTCCTTTAAGCGTCTCCACACGCATAGTGACGATAGGAATTTTATCGATAACGGGATAGCCAGCCGTTTGAATCGTATTGGAGACACCTTCCACTTGTTGGTTCTGGATATCCATCAAAATCATATTGGCGCTGTTGGCACTGTCCTCGATAGCTGCCTTTTCCAAAAGCATATCCTTTGTAAAATACAGTGTACTGATCAAAAACGTTCCAATTCCTATGGCCAATACCAACACCAAGGTCTGATTTTGGGGACGGAACAAATTCTTCAAACTTTGGCGAGCAATAAAACTCCACGAATACGGGAAGAATTTTTTCAACAGAGCCATAAAAAATCGGGCCACTGCTGTCAATATCAAAAAAACAACCAATAGTCCTCCTACGAAAAATAGGGAACGGACAATATCTCCCAACAGCCAAAATGAAAAACAGAACACAAACAAAACGATGCCCAAACCAACGGCCGTGGTGGCCCATTTGGAACGGGACTGTTTTTCTTGGACTACACGCAAGGCTTGTAAAGGGGATACGTACAATGTTTTCATCAAGGGATAAAGGGCAAACAACACTGACATGGCCAATCCCAGCGATATTCCGAGAACCACACTTTGCAGGGACAAGGTGATGTCGACATCAACGGGCAACAAATCCCCCAATAATATGGGGAACAGTTGTTGTAGGCCGTAACCGATTGCGGTTCCGAGCAGTCCCCCCGCAATGCCCATGCAGGCGATTTGGATAAAGAAAATAAGGTAACTCTGCCGTTTTGAAGCCCCCAAACATTTGAGTACGGCAATGGATTTTATCTTCATTTGGACATAGATACCCATGCCACTGGCGATACCTACACAACCCAATAACAAGGCGATAAATCCAACGAGGTTGAGAAACTTTCCAAAGTTCTCGTAACGTCGACCCAAACGGCGGGCTTCGGACAAATGTGTATCCAAATCCGCTTCCTCGGCATCAAGAACAGGGTCTACCTTCTCGTCCAAGAGAGCCATGTCATCGTTTTCCGTGGCCTTGAAGTAATATTTGTATTCGATTCGACTTCCTGTCTGGACCAGACCCGTCGATTCAATAAATCCAAAAGGAACCAGAATAGGAGGCGCAATGGCACCAAAAACCGAAGTGCTCCCAGGAACCGTTTCCAATTCGCCGGCAATGGGGAGGGTAACGGCTCCCAATTTTATACTATCCCCAACCTTAAGGTTGAGTTGGAGCATCGTAGTGGCATCCACCAAGGCTCCACCTTTTCTGAAATCTCGGGTTGCGGAAACAGGAGTTGTCTCCAATTCGCCATAGAATGGAAATCCCCCTTCCACCCCCCTGACCTCCATGAGTTTGGTGCCTTCGTTCCCCGGAAAGGCGGCCATGGACATGAAATTGATTTCCCGAGCGTCCGCTCCACCCAGCGAGTCCATAATGCCCATAACCCTATCGTTGACGGGTTTATCACTTTCGATAACATAATCCGCTCCTAAAAGTGCTTTGGACTGTGAGGCAATATTTTCCTTGAGCAATCCACTGAAGGAATGCACACTTACCACTGCGGCCACTCCCAATGTGATGGAGAATACAAATAACAAAAGTTTACCGTAGCTTGCCTTGCCATCGCGCCAGGCCATTTTTAGCAACCAAGAAAATCCAGCGTTGTTCTTCCCCATATTACCCAACAGTTTCTTCTATTTTGCCCGATCGCAGGCGAATACTCTTATCCGTTTTTCGGGCCAGTTCCAAATCGTGGGTCACGATAACCAGTGCAGTGCCCTGTTCTTTGTTCAGTTCAAAAAGCAAATCCTCTATTTTAGTTCCCGTTTCATCGTCCAAATTTCCCGTGGGTTCATCTGCAAAAAGTATGGAGGGTTTGTTGGCAAAGGCACGGGCCAAAGCCACGCGCTGTTGTTCACCGCCCGATAATTGGGATGGGTAATGCCCTTCCCGATGCTGTAGCCCTACCTTGGCCAGGAGTTCCTTGCCATGGGCCGTTGCCTTTTTAACGCCGCGAAGTTCCAAGGGAACAATCACATTTTCCAAAGCGGTCAAAGTGGGCAGTAATTGAAAGTCCTGAAATACAAATCCCACGTTTTCGTTCCTCAAGCGTGCCCTGCCATCTTCATCCAACTCGAACAAGTTTTGTCCGCAAAGCCAAATCTCACCTTCATCCGTGGTATCCAATCCCGCACAAAGTCCCAAAAGCGTGGTTTTACCACTTCCCGAAGGACCAACAATGGCAAAACTTTCACCACTTTCCACTTCAAAAGAAACATTGTTGAGAACGGTAAGGTCATGTTCACCGCTCCGATAGGTTTTAGAGAGGTGCTGAACTTTTAATATCTTTGATGACATATTGTGCATTTGGTTAAAACTCTCAAAATACTAAAATTGATCATGACCAAGAAAACCCCAAGCTTCCGATTGCCGTTAATGTTTTGTTATTTTTTGGCGCTGCTACTTCTTGGTTGTGGGGAAAAGGCCTCAAAAAAAAAGTCGGAAAAGACATCGACCATTGAAGAAACCGAAGCGACGGAGACCACTGATTCCAATAAAAAAATTCTCTTTTTCGGGGACAGTTTAACTGCCGGCTACGGACTTGAAGTAAGCCAGGCCTTTCCAGCTCTAATTCAACAAAGGATAGATTCACTAGGGCTTGATTATACCGTAATCAACGCTGGTTTGAGCGGCGAGACAACGGCAAGTGGAAAAAACAGGCTAGCGTGGGTTTTGGAAGATGGTATCGATATCATCATCATTGAACTGGGTGCCAACGATGGGCTACGGGGCGTTCCTTTGACGGAAACAGAACAGAACCTGAAAAGTATGGTGGATACGGTCCAAAGTAAGTTGCCCGGGGCAAAGATCATTCTGGCCGGTATGAAGATTCCACCGAACATGGGACCTGAGTACACTTCAAAATTCGAAAGCATCTTTCCTGAATTGGCCGATTCAGAAGACATCAAATTAATCCCTTTTTTATTGGAAAACGTAGCTGGCATCCCAGAACTCAATCAAGGCGACGGTATTCATCCCACAGTGGAGGGACAAAAGTTGGTCGCCCAAAACGTATGGGAGGTTTTACAGCCTATTCTTTAAACACTTAGAAATCAGTACTTTTACCTATAAATAGACCCGAAGACCATTTTTTCTTCAAAAAGGCATTTATTTTATCACAATATTGTGGGGATTATTGGGTTTTGATATTTTCAGTGTTTAAAACTTCCCCTGATGACAATAAGCCACTCTATCTTTCATGATGCGGCCATTCCTTTTGCCGTTTTGGATGAGCAACAATCCTTTGTCGATTTTTCAAAACAATGGTTACAACAATTTGATCTTACCGCAGAAATAGAGGGTAAATGTTTTTTTGAAGTAATGCCTGAACTTCCCGAAGTATTAAAATCCGACATTGACCATTGCTTGCAAGGTGTTGGACATCGTTCGGACACCAAACGTTTGATTTTGACCAATGGGGATTCAAATTGGTACGATTGGAAAATAAGCAGTGTTCATAAGGATGATATGTCAGAACCAAGTATTTTAATCATTCTGGAAGACATAACAAGCAAAATGAGGGAGGAAGAACTGCTGGCAAAATCCCAAGAAGTTGCAAGGATTGGTGGCTGGGAAGTGGATTTGATAAAGAACACCATTTATTGGTCCAAAATAACAAAAGAAATCCACGAGGTGCCTGACGACTTCATCCCTAACTTGGAAAAGGGAATTTCTTTTTACAAAGAAGGACGAAGCAGGGAAACCATAACACGTTTGGTGCAGCAAGCCATGGAATCAGGAAAGCCATGGGACACCGAACTCGAAATCATTACCGATAAAGGCAACGAGCTCTGGGTACGGGCCATTGGAGAACCGGAAATGGTAAATGGCACATGTGTCCGAATCGTGGGGACCTTTCAGGATATCAACAAAAGAAAACAAATTGAGCTTGGTTTCAATAAGGTAAGCGAAAGATTGTCCGTTGCCACCAAAACTGCCGGTATTGGGATATGGGAATATAATATTCCCAATGATGAACTTTTTTGGGATAGTAACATGTACCTTCTGTATGGCGTAAAGGAAACCGATTTCAAAGGTGTGTACGAAGCTTGGGAAACTTGTGTCCATGCAGATGATATTGAACATATCAACAGGGAAGTACAAGATGCCATCTCAGGTACCAAGGATTTTGATACCATTTTTAGGGTGATATGGCCAAACGGGGAAGTCCATTGGATCAAAGCTGAAGCAACAATTGTTCGGGACCATAAAGGAAATCCGATTAAAATGATCGGCATCAATGAGGATATCACGGATTTGAAGACCACACAGTTGCAATTGATCAAAAGTGAGGAATCACTTCAAGCAACTTTGGAGAATTCTTCTGTCGGAATGGCCTTGGTAAGTGAGGATGGAAGGTTTACGGAGGTAAATCAAAGTCTCTGTAAAAGTTTGGGGTATTCCAAAGATGAACTTTTAAAGCTGACTTTCCAGGAATTAACCCACCCCGATGACCTCGAAAAAGACCTTTCGCTTTTGCAGGAACTTATCCAAGGAAAGATAGGTACTTATCAAATAGAAAAAAGATATTTCAATAAAAATGGTGGGATGGTTCATGTTCTTCTAACGGTTACGGCAGCCAGAAACATTGATGGCAACATATCCCATTTTATTTCACAGATCGTGGATATCTCACCCAGAATCAAAGCTGAAAGAAAATTGAAGGGGCTGTTGGAATTGTCCACCAACCAAAACAACAGCTTGTTGAATTTTGCACACATTGTATCCCACAACTTAAGGTCCCATGCTGCCAACCTGACCATGATCAGCGGTTTTTTAACGGACGAAACCTTGGGGGAAGAAGAGCGGAAGGATAGTTTGGGTATGTTGAGCAGGGCCTCCAATGGTCTCAATGAGACTATTAACCACTTGAACGAAGTGGTCCAGGTTAAACTGGAAACGGACAAAAAACTAAAACCGATTCATCTTTCCTACATAGCACAAAAGGTCTTGATGGATGTACAGGCCCTTATCGAAAAAAATGGTGCCCAAGTCACTGTTGATATCCCCAAACATTTTGAGGTCAAAGGTGTATTGGCCTATCTGGAAAGTATTGTCCTCAACTTGGTATCCAATGCCATAAAGTACAGGGACCCTGATAAGAAAACAGCCGAGGTTACCCTGAAGGCCCATGAAAATGATGAAAAGAACATTGTTTTACAAGTAACCGACAATGGACTGGGTATCGATTTGGAAAGACATGGCAAAAAACTCTTCGGAATGTACAAAACGTTCCATAGGAACAAAGATGCTCGGGGTATTGGCCTATTCATTACCAAAAACCAAATCGAATCCATGGGAGGAAAAATAACAGTGAAAAGTGAACCCATGCAAGGAACAACATTCGAAGTAACTCTTTTAAAAGCGTGATACCAAGGATGGGGATTGCCAACATTAACGACAAACATTGACCCAAGTCTCTTGCGATTCAAGGTATTGGGAACTTTCAACTATTTTTTGAAACGGTACACATACGGTGCCCTGTTCTGTGCTCCCGTAAACTTTTTTCCAAGGCGTTCCAGAACTTGGAGCCCAAGGATTTTCTTTTGAAAATTGTTCATGGGAAATTCCTTGTCATACACTGCTTCGTATAGTTCCTTTACTTCACGCATGGTAAATTCATCGGGAAGCAGGTTGAACCCAATCAATTTTTCATCCAGGTTTTGACGAAGTGCTTTGTGGGCCGATGTGACGATTGCATTATGGTCATGGGTCATTTTGGGGAGTTCTTCGATACTTACCCATTTCAAAAATTCTTCAAACTCCCCGATTTTTGGATCTACTTTGTTCAAATCCACCAAAGCGTAGTATCCAATACAAACGAAACGGCTGGTCACCCAATTTATGGCCTCCTCATCAAATCTTTCAGGGTCGAATTCACGTAGCCCCGACCTTACCAAATCCCTGAATTCACTACCAATGATCCTATCCGGACCACCAAAGGCCTTGAACTGTTCCAAATAGATATTATCAAGTCCTGTCCTTTCCCTCAAAATACGTGAAGCCGCATCATCTATACTTTCAGTCTGTAAAATATATCCCCCGGGAAGGCTCCATAAATTATCCCCGTAGCTCAGTTTAGAGATCAAAACCTTCAACTCTTTGTTCTTGTAACCAAAAATCACACAATCGATGGAAAGCTGTGCGATATAATCCTCTTTTTGAAACTTACCCATAATTCTTTTGTCGATGCTATCAACCAAGCACAAAGTTAACATTAGTTGTATATCATTTTGATGTTATAAAAATAACATTTCATTTCTATTATCTTTAATTTAGAAAATAAAATGTATATTTATCCTGCACACAAAACTAAACAACGCACTCATGAAGAATTTTCATCGACTTGAGGAACATGTTTTGGGTATCAAACTGTTCCAAAACACATTCCTTTTCTTATGTGGATCTATGCTAAGCATATCCGCATATTCCCAGCAAGATTCGCTTGCCATCATCAAAGTATTGGAAAAAGAGGGACTTACCTGGCGCATGGGAGACAAAAAAGCCCATGGGGAATTGTGGAAGGAACAACCGTACAGTCGTATCTTAGTTTCCACCGCGGATGGCAAAACGATTGATGTGCCCACGGAAACCATTATCAACCCACCTTCGAGCATGATCGGAAAAGGAGGGTTTGCCTTCCACTCCAACCATAAAATGCGCATCGACAATAATATTGCTTGGGTAGCGCATGATGAAGTATCGGTAGGAACCGATGGTAAAGAGACACTCTCCCATGAGGTACGTTTTTTGGAAAAATTCGATGGTAATTGGAAATTGGTGGGACAGTCCAACCATTTCTATAATCATCCGCCGGAAAATAAAATAGATACGACAAGCTACATTCAGACCGTGGATATTGAGACGGGAAGAATAGAGACCGTCCTTACCATTGACGACCATTTTGAGGCTCCCAATTGGCATCCCGACAACTACTTGATCGTAAACAGCAAAGGGAAACTGTACACGCTGGATCTGGAGACCAAGGATTTGGAGCTTTTGAATACCGATTTCGCAGACCAGAGTAATAACGACCATGGGATTTCCCCCGATAACCAATGGTTGGCCATTAGCCATAATGATGTGAACGACCCATCTCCAAAGGCTTACAAATCGGCTATTTATGTACTTCCCATTGAGGGTGGAAAGCCCAGGAGAGTCACTTCCGAGGTCATGTCCTTTTGGCACGGTTGGTCCCCAGATGGCAAACGTTTGGCTTATTGTGCCGAGCGAAACGGCAACTTCGATGTATATACCATCAGTGTAGATGGTGGGAAAGAGAAAAGATTGACCACAGCTGAAGGTTTGGACGATGGTCCCGATTATTCCCCCGATGGAAAATACATTTATTACAACTCCTACAAATCAGGGCATATGCAGATCTGGCGTATGCGCCCCAATGGAAAAAAACAAGAGCAATTGACCTTTGATGAAAACTCCAATTGGTTCCCGCATCCATCCCCAGATGGTAAATGGATTGTGTATATTGCCTACACCTCTGACCAAAAACAAAACCATTTATTCGGTAAGCAGGTAAAACTCAGGCTAATGAATGTGGAAACAAAGGAAATCAAGGATATTACCCCCGTTTTCTTTGGTGGGCAAGGTACCATTAACGTTCCCTCTTGGAGTCCGGACAGCAAAAAATTGGCCTTTGTGAGTTATTCCGTCAACTAAACCATAAAAACAAATCAACGTACATGAAAAATAACAATTCAAACAAAAGAAGAAAGTTTTTACGGCAGATAGGGGCCACCACACTGGCATCTGCAGCAACCCCTTTTGCCTCTTTTGCCGCGCAGGAAAAAGCGGAAGAGCGCATTTTGAGATATGACAGGGACTTCTCCAACAACGACAAGGTGCGCATAGGTGTAATCGGTTATGGTGTACAAGGACATTTTGACCTGAGCACTGCCCTAGAAGTTCCAGGCGTTGAGCTTGCCGGGATATGCGATCTTTACAAGGGCAGGTTGGTTCGTGCACAAGAAGAGTTCGGAAAGGACCTTTTTGTGACCCGTAGCTACAAGGACCTTTTGGACAAAGATGATATTGATGCCGTACTTATTTGCACAACAGATGTCTGGCATTCCCAAATTGCGTTGGATGCACTTGCCAAAGGCAAACACGTGTATCTGGAAAAACCGATGATGCACAAAATAGCCGAAGGCTATCCGATGATGAAAGCCGCTGAAAATTCAGGAAAGGTATTTCAAGTAGGGAGCCAAAGGGTAAGCAGCGTTGGCTATGCCAAGGCCAAGGAACTTTTGGCCGCTGGGGAAATTGGCGACCTTAACATGGTGCAAGCCGCTTGGGACCGACAAAGTTCCATCGGAGCATGGGAATATACCATACCCGATGATGCCAGCGCAGAGACCACGGACTGGGACACCTTCATTGAGGTTACTGACAAAATGGAATTCGATGCCAAAAAATTCTTTTGGTGGAGAGCTTTTAAGGAATTCGGTACGGGTGTCGCTGGCGACCTCTATATCCATCTGTTGAGCGGAACACATTTTATCACCAATTCCAAAGGGCCGGAAAATATTTATAGTACAGGCCAATTCAGTTATTGGAATGATGGTAGGAACATGCCCGATGTGATGTCCGGCGTTATGCAGTACCCAAAGAGTGAGGAGCACCCCGCATTTCAATTGAATCTTAGGGTCAACTTCATCAGCGGTACGGGCGGACAGGAAATCATTCAATTAATTGGCTCCGAAGGTACGTTGACCATAGATAGAAATGACATCATCGTTAGTTACAGTAAAATGCCAGAAGCTCCAGGGTTTGGCGGATATGACTCCGTATTTACATTTCCAAAAGAAATGCAGGAACGAATGGCTGCTGACTACAATGCCAAATGGTCGGAAGCACAACAAAAAAGACATCCAAAAGGCGATGTCATCTATAAAGCACCGGAAGGTTATAGTGATCATTTAGATCACTTTACCAACTTTTTTGATGCCATCAGAAGCGGAAAAGAAGTGGTGGAAGACGCTGAGTTTGGATTTAGGGCAGCAGCACCGGCGCTTGCTTGCAATACCAGTTATTTTGATAAAAAAATCATGAACTGGGATCCAAAAAAAATGAAATTGGTCTAATATTCCCCCATCATCTTTTGGAAAAGTAAGGAGGCATCAGGGTATTTTCAATGGTATCTCGGATTGTTTTGCCATCACTTGTCCTATGTCTCCCCAAAAGATTCTATCCTTTTTACTTCCCTTTCCCATTGTCATGACACTATTTATTGATACATTTACATGTTTCAATATAATATTGGTGCTTTGACGCTAAAACAAGTAGAAAAAATTTCCAAGGCCTTGAGCGATGTCAATCGTTTGAAAATAGTTCAGGCCATTCAATCTTGCGAAGATAAATTGGAATGCAGTACCATCACTGCTTCCCTCAATTTATCGCAGCCATCGGTCAGTCATCACATAAAAAAATTGGTGGATGCGGAATTGATAGAACCTCAAAAAGAGGGCCGTTTCTATTTTTATTCGCTCAACAAGGAAGTGATGGAAAACTACTTGGTAGCGCTCAAAAAACTGTGATTTTTTATTTCAACAATACATCGATACATCTAAATATATGGATTCAAAAACAGTTGCTTACTCCATTCTGGAACTAGCAGTACTTCCCAAAGGAAGCAGTATCAACCAGGTATATCAAAATACAGTCGCCCTCGCCCAACAAGTTGAAAAATTGGGCTATGAACGCATGTGGTTTGCGGAGCACCATAATATGCCCGCCATTACCAGTAGCGCACCGGATGTATTGATAGGACATGTGGCCCAAGCGACAACCTCATTGCGATTAGGTTCTGGTGGGGTTATGCTTCCCAACCACTCCCCTTTTATCGTGGCGGAACGGTTCGGCACTTTGGCCAATTTGTTCCCCGACCGTATTGATCTTGGACTGGGCAGGGCTCCCGGAACCGATCAGCCGACAGCGCATGCCATCAATCCGGGCTTTGTTCAGGCTACTCATTCCTTTCCAAACGATATTGAAAAAATCCAACAGTACTTCTCTAAGGACAATAGTTCTTCCAAAGTCAGGGTTCCCTTGGCCGAGGGGGTGGATGTGCCCATCTATATTCTGGGTTCCAGCACCAGTAGCGCGCGCCTTGCGGCACAAAAAGGATTGCCCTATGCCTTTGCCAGCCATTTTGCCACGGCACAGTTGTTCAATGCGCTCGAAATCTATAGGGACCAGTTTCAGCCCTCCGAAGTACAGGAGAAGCCCTATGTCATCGCGGGAATCAATGCCATCGTTGCGGACACTGATCAAGAAGCAGAACGTTTATATACTTCTGGCCTCCGTATGGTCATCAACATCCTATCGGGCACAACAAGCCAGTATATTGAACCTCCTACCGATATGGGCACGAGTTTGAAAGAAGTGCGTCAGCATCCGGCCATCATGCAAATGACACGCTATTCCTTCGTGGGAAGCAAGGATACCGTGAAAAGGCAAGTTATGGAGTTTTTGGAAGAGACCAAGGCTGATGAATTGATGGTTTCTTCAATAATGTACGATAGTAATGAACGAATCAAATCCGCAGCATTGTTCGCCGTGATAATGAAGGAAATAAATGAAGGTGCCATAGCTACTGTGGATTAGACGCTTACGAAAGTGGTAACATATTCTCAAAGCAATTTGATTGTATATTTGTTGAAAAATCAACCTGTTTTTGAGAGTAGTTTTTCTTTACATATTGTTCCTTTTCAGTGCTTCCCTAGTAGCACAAGACACGACACCGGATGTTATGCAAAACGATACATCCACTGTAGATAGTCTGAATCAACTGGGTTATGATCTTTGGATTCGCAATCCCTCACAATCTGTTCAATTGGGAGAAGAAGCCTATCGCCTATCCGCTGCATTGAAATATGAAAACGGGGCAGCATTCGCTAAAAGGGTTTCTGGCGTAGGACATTGGTCGCTCGGAGAGCCAAAAAAAGCACTATTTGACCTCTATGAAAGTTTAGACCTATATGAGACTCTTGATGATCTTGAAGGGGTTTCAAACATTAAACTCAATATTGGGATGGTCTATGCGGATATTGATGAAGACTCCTTAGCGTTAAAACAATTTCATGAAGCCATAAACGGGTTTTCCAAGCTCAATTTGGATGATAGGACTGCCACGGCATATACCAAACTTGGCACTCTACAAATCAAAAATGGACGATTGGACAAGGCTCACACCAATATTACCAACGCCCTGAACATCCATACTAGAATAGATTATAAATACGGTATGTCCGAAGCACACAACAGACTTGGACGGATCTATTTGGAACAGGGCGACCTAGAACAGGCCGATTATCATTTAAGGCAATCCCTTACCATTGGCAGACGAATTGATGACAAGGACGGTATGGTCAGCAACCTTTTACAGTTTGGCAGAATGTTTTCCCTTCAAAAAGATTATGAAATGGCGGATATGCACTTCAAACTTGCATTGAGCAGAGCCGACCAAATGAATCTGAACAATTATAAACTGGACATTTTAAAAAACCTGGCAGAGTTGAAGCAAATGACCCAGCAGAACGATTCTGCCCTGATTTACTTTTCACAATATGTCAAGCTAAAGGATTCCTTGTTCAATCTAAAAAAATCCAGGCAAATTGCTGGGCTGGAGTTCCGTAATGAACTTATACAGAAAGATCGGGAATTGAACGCCCTTTCCAAAAGTCAAAAACTGAATAGAACCATTCAATGGGTTTTAATCGGAGGTATATGCATTGTGCTGTTGCTTTCCTTCTTTTTGATTAAAAACGTAAGACAGCGTACAAAAAATCAGAAGCAATTGTTGGAGCAACAAAGGATTATTGCAGAGCAAGCCTTGGAGAACCAACAACTACGAAGTATGGACCTTGAGGGAGAACTGGATGCAAAAAACAGAAAACTTACCTCCTATGCCATGAATTTTGTTCAGAAAAATCAATTGCTGGAAGATTTTAAGGATAAAATTCAAGAGGCAAAAAAATCGACTTCCCCCGAAAAGACCAAACGCATACTTACCGATATCGAGCGTACTTTAAAAATCAACCAAGGAAAAGAAAATGATTGGGAAGATTTTAAAGAGCATTTTGAAAATGTGCATCCTGACTTTTTCAGCATTTTAAAACAAAAATATCCTGATTTAAGCGCAAACGATTTAAAAGTTGCAGCACTTACAAGACTCAATTTATCCATTAAAGAGGCCTCCAATATCCTTGGAATTTCTCCTGAAAGTACAAAAACAGCTAGATATCGCTTAAGAAAAAAGATGGCTCTACCGCAAGAAACCGACCTTTTTGATTTTTTGATACATCTCGATATCTGATTTTAATCGTTTGATTTTCAGATATTTGAATATTTTCAAAACATTCTTGTCTACCTGTTGTCTACCTATATACTCTTCTTGTCCACTTCATATATAACTGCGGTATACCCAGTATAGGGCAATAAATTATTTGACGAAGAATTCTCCTTCTACTTTTGCGCCGTCAAAAAATATGTGGGACTCCCACAATTTCATCAATCTTAAAATCAATTATTATGAAACGACAGTTATTTGTTCAAGGTTACCACTGTAACCAAGGCTTGCCCTCCATCGGGACAAGAAGAAAAATGGAGTTTAATGTGAAGTTCAAATCTAAAATTTAAACACCATGGAAACCTTAAAAAATTTGCCGACACCTTTAGAGATTCTTTTAGATCCAATATCCTTGATTGTTTTGGGGATATACGCAGCACTAATGATTTGGGAAGCACTGTTCCCTGCACGGGAATTGCCAAAAATCAAGAACTGGAAAACCCAGGGATTATTGACCTTTGCCGTCTTCTTTTATTTATCCAGCTATTTGCCGATACTCTGGGATGGTTACATTTCCAAATATCAAATATTCGACCTTGCTTTTTTGGGAGATATTGGAGGAGCAATAGTAGGCGTATTCATTTATGAATTCGGTCTTTTTATTTGGCATTATAGTCTGCACAAAAGTGACTTCCTGTGGAAAGTATTCCACCAAATGCACCACAGTGCCGAACGTATGGATACGTATGGGGCTTTCTATTTTAGTCCTATGGACATGGCCGGATTTACACTTTTAGGGAGCCTTTGCTTGGTCGGGGTTGCTGGATTCACGCCTGGGGCATCTACCTTAATATTGTTGATCACAGTATTCTTGGGCATATTCCAGCACAGTAATATTGTTACCCCGCAATGGTTAGGGTATTTGATTCAACGTCCTGAGAGCCATACGGTACATCATGCCAAGGGCATACATGCGTACAACTATTCCGACCTGCCCATATTCGATATCATCTTTGGCACCTTCAACAATCCAAAGGGATATTCGCATGAGACCGGATTTTACGATGGGGCATCCAAACGGATAAAGGATATGCTGCTATTTAAGGATGTTAGTGAAGAAATCAACAAAAATGAAAAAGATGAAGCTTAGAAAAATAGCAATCCTGTTATGCGCAACCATTGCCATCTCTTGTTCATCGGATGATATTTCAGGTTCCGGAACATTGACTACGGAAAGTAGGGAACTGAATGCCTTCACCTCGGTTTCTGTAACGGGAATAGCCAATGTTAACATTACTCAAGGAGATAGTCAAACGTTGGAAATCACCGCAGATAGTAATGTTATGGATTACTTGAGAACAGAGGTCGATAATGGCAGCTTGAGCATATATCTGGCCTCTGGACACAACTACAAAAATATAACCGTTCAAGTGGAGGTTATGGCCAAAGGCCTAAACGGAGTTACGAACGAAGGTAGCGGAAGCATAAAAATTCTTGATGTGGAAAACCCCGATTTCTACATCAACAATAAAGGTTCCGCCGATATTTCACTTTCGGGAACATCAAATACATTGACTGTTGAAAATGAAGGGAGTGGCCGAATTTCCGGCTACTCCTTTTTTACCGATACGAGTGAAATCGATATTGTAGGTTCCGGTGATGTGGAAATCAGTTGTTCAGACCAACTCCATGTAGAGATAAGATGGTAGCGGAAATGTTTTTTACAAAGGCAACCCGACCATATCCTCAAAAATTGAAGGAAGTGGAAAGGTCATAAACAGTAATTAAATAAGTAATGAAAAGTTCAATTATAAAACTCAGTTTACTATTAGCCTGCGTAGTAAACGTAAACGCACAAATCAAAATTTCCAATTTTGGCAATTACGAGCTAAAAAACGGCGAGGTTCTTCAAAACACCAGAATAGGTTATCAAACGTATGGAAAGCTGAACACAAATAGGGACAATACCATATTGTTCGCTACTTGGTACGCTGGTACCGGCGAGGACCTTAAACCATATATTGGTAGGGAATCCATGCTAGACACCACCAAATATCATGTAGTGGTAGTGGAAGCCTTGGGCAACGGAGTCTCATCATCTCCCACGAATACATCTGTGGAAAATGGAATAAAATTCCCTGAGTTCAGTATAGAGGACATGGTGGACCTTCAGCATAAATTGTTGACGGAAATATTGGACATCGACCATCTTTATGCCGTTACTGGAATTTCCATGGGGGGTATGCAGACCTATCAATGGATGGCTAGTTATCCTGATTTTTTTGATAAGGCCATTCCAATTGTTGGCATACCAGAGCTTTCTACCTATGAAAAGTTAAATTTTGAAATATTCAAATATCTGCTTGACCAGAGTGCAAAAAGCGATGCCGGTGATGCAACCTTTTTGATGATGGAATATAGTCTGGGACTGACACCTGAATACTTTCATGACTTAGACGATTCCACGGAGAAATTCTTTAAGGACGTAATAGAGGAGGCCAAAGAATTTGATCCTAACAACCTGTTGAGCCAAATGTTGGCCATTAGCAACTTTGACCCATATGAGGTTTTAAAAAGAAAGGGGGCAAAATGCTATGCCGACGTATTCAAAGGAGAAGCCTTGATCATTTATTCTGGTACCGATAATTTGCTATCACCATCAGCCAACGTAAAAACGTCTCAGGAATTAAATGCACAATCATTGGACCTCAACTCCAAATGCGGTCACTATGCATTTTCTTGTGATCTACAGGAGATAAGTGAAGCGGTTAATACATTTTTAAACTAAGCGTAGATGTCATAGGCAATCAGTCCAATAAGATGCATTTAATCGTGAAGGAAATGACCTGGCACTTATACATGGTAAATTATGTTAGTGATCAATCCGTCAGGTATACCTGTGAGACAGGAATCAATGAATTGAGCAAAGCTATAAAACATCAAATTCCACTTTAGTATGAATGGTAAAGGAAAAGATTTTCTTGGCACCTACTGAAAACAGCAAGATCTACACGGAAACCTATGCCAAGTTGGGCGGATATGATGATGTTGAATGGTTAGACAACTGTATGGAAAACATGACCGGTAGATTAACCTCGGCAAACGATAAGGGCGTACATATTGTAGCCGGTTTTTTGAACAAAGAAACAGCGCTTGGTAGTATTTCCCCTAACACCAAGGCGGATATAATTGCCGTAAAAGGGGATATAGATCCTGATTTTGTAAACACCATGGAGCGTATTGTATGTGTAATGAAAAACGGAAAAACATACATCAATAAAATTGATCAATGATTTTATACCACCTCCCCTACCACATTTTGACAATCTATTGTTGCCGAACTCTTTAGTAAACAATCTTTAAAACACATTATAATAAAAATAGGGCTGAATAGTGCTATATCAATCATCAATCAAATGAAACTCAAAATAATTATGGGATGTCTGTTCCTGGCCATTCCAATGGCCTGCTTTTGCCAAAAAAAAGGATTTCCTATTCGCATTCTTGCAGGAAATGAAGCCACAGCCATTCCTTTAAAAGAGCTATGGACAAGCCCATCACATCTTACCGTGCAACTGGGCAGCGAATTTTCGCACAACAGCCATAAGTCGCATTATCTCTATCAAACCATCAATGTGGGTTACATCCTCCACGAACAATTATTTCAGGGAGGGTACATAAATTCCGAGATAGGGTACGATTATAGGTTAGGCTTTGGACTAAATCTGAAAGGACTTATCGGACTAGGTTACCTTCACACCTTCTCAACAGAAGAGGAATACATCTTCAAGGAAGGGAAATATGAGAGTGCAACCGATTCGGGAAATTCTAGGATGATGCCCTCCCTTGCCGCAGGAATGGGTTTCCGAACGAACGCCAACAATCCCAAAAGCCCCGAAATCCTGATTTTGTACAAGGCCTGGGTCGAATTACCCTATTCGCCTGGCTTCATATCGATCATGTCGCATACCGATATAAGCCTGGGCATCAAATTCTTTATCCATTAAACTCCATTAACATTATGAAAACAACCTGTATAAGGACACTGCTAGTGCTATCAACAATACTTAATTCCTGTGCTGTCTCGGAAGATGAGATCGTGAAAGAAAGTACTTATGATTGCTTTATGTCCGACAACACTTCGAACCAAGGGCATCCAAAACATGTACAATACCAGGCTCTACTGGATGAGTTGGTCGGCAAGGGTGTACCCGGTATTATGATGACCATCTTTGATGGAAATGATAATGAAGGCCCATGGTCGGGAGCCAGTGGCATGGCCGACCTTAAAAATAGAGTGTCCATGAAAAATTGCAATATTTCAAGAGTGGGTAGTACCGTTAAAATGTTTACGGCCGTTACCGTTCTTCAATTAGCGGAAGAAGGTAAACTCAATCTCGATGATTTGGCTTCACAGTATTTATCGGATGAAACGATGGCTGGCATTGAAAATGCCCATGAAGCTACTGTGCGTCAACTTCTCGAACATAGTAGTGGTATTTACAACTATATCATCAATCCACACTTTCAAACGGCCTCATTAAATGATTTGCTCAAAGTATGGAAGCCTAATGAGCTTTTGGACTACGCTCGCGGTAAAAACGCAAATTTTGAACCAGGTACCGATTTGGACTACTCCAATACCAACTATATTTTTCTTGGAGAAATCATAGAAGATATAGAGGGAAAACCTTTTTACAAAGTATTCGAAGAAAGAATATTCAATCCTTTAGATCTAGCCTTTACGCAATTTGCAGCGGAAAGCCCGGTACCCAAAAATATTGTTCGTGGGTACATAGACCTCTACAGCAAACTAGAGGTAGTGGAATCCACGTACTACAGTGGATGGGATTATTACACCGCCGATGGTGGACTCATCTCGAACCCATATGATCTTTACGTATTTCTACGATCGATTATGGAGCATTCCATTATATCCGAAAAAAGTTTTCAGATCATGACCCAATGGAAAAGTCCATCCTATGATGATGATATACATTACGGATTGGGCATATTTAAGATGGAAACCAAGTTTGGGGATGCCTACATCCATAGCGGGGACGCCATTGGCTATGCCGCCACTATGCTGTACCTACCAAAGGATGATATTTATATCTCTTGGGCGGTCAATGGCAACTATGGTAAAATAGATGCGCTTACCCAAGAACTGGAAGCAATGGAGCATATTATAGCGAACGTAATCAAGTAGTTCTATGAGAAACCTGAAAAAGCCTTGGTTCGCGAAAGGACTTTATATCATATTGTTTTTCTTCTTGTCACCATTTGTTATGGCCCAAAGTCCGGTTACGGTAGCAGTGTTCAATGAATCGACCAGTATGCCGCTATCGCCACCTAAGATCGGACCTTTTCATCCAGGTGTCCTCACAGGAAGTGATATTACCCTCTATGAAAGTGATAGGAACAAGACCTATGTGTCCATCAACATTAGCTATACATTCCATAAGAAACTATATCAGGCTATAACCATTGGCCTTAATCTAGGTTATGATTACAAAATGACATATGGCGGCAGCCTTAAAACGGGTATCGGTATAGGATATATGCATACTTTTCCCGTTCGGGAAATATATAGTTTTCAAAGCACGGAATACGGGTTGAAAAAAGCCAAAGGAAACTCTCGGTTCATCCCTTCGGTTTCTTTTGGCATTGGTCAGCGATTTAGTCCCAATGATTTTAAAAGCAGTGAATTGTTCGTTCAACAGCAGTATTGGTTGGAAATCCCCTATTCTCCAGGCTTTATTCCCATTATGTCCCATGCCAATACCATACTTGGTGCTAAATTTCCTTGAACCTTAAAGCTCATTTTATATACGCCCGATATAATTATAAACATCAATATTAATGATCAAAACTATAAATACGGAACTGGACCGAGATAATGTAGATACACTTCCAATAAGCCTAGTCCTATGAAAAATACTTTTTTACCTTTTATTTTTTATTGTTTATTAGCTCTTTTCGGCTGTAGTAAAAACAAATTGGATACCATAACTGATGGCTCCATACCAAACCCAGGAACAGATATTGTTCAGCTACCCGTGGTGATTCATATGATACACGATGGTGAAGATGTAGGTGAGGGTGCAAATCTTTCAAAAGAGAGAGTACTGAGACAAATCGAAATCCTGAATGAAGACTTTAGAAGAAAAGTGGGCACTAATGGGTTCAATGATCATCCCGATGGGGCAGACACGAAAATAGAGTTTGTTCTGGCTCAATTTACCCCTGATTTTAAAAGGTTTAATGGCATTAACCGAATCGATACATCAAAAAAACCGGTGGACAATTTGGGATATAACCAAAATCACTACGCCCAATTTGCTTTCTGGCCTCCCGATGAATACATCAACATTTGGGTCACCCCATTGCCTTTGTCCTCTACCTGTTTAGCGCTTGGAGTTTCCTCTGGTCCGGATATCGAGTTGCCAGGTTCGGAACTGTTCAGTGTACCACAGGATGATGACGCCGAAGGCATCTTGATCAATTGGATACATTTCGGAGAATCCAATATTGACTGCCATGCTAAACTGGGAAGGACCCTTACCCACGAAATGGGCCATTATCTGGGATTATTGCACACCTGGGGAGGAAGAGACTGTGCCCACAATGATTACTGTGACGACACACCTGCAGTAAACGAGCCTATCTTTGGCAGCAAAGCTATCCTGGGATGCGACGGAGAGGCCGTTATGATTGGAAATTACATGAACTACAGTGACGATGCGGTAATGAACATTTTTACAAAAGATCAGGCAGAAAGAATGTATTACGTTCTGCGGCACCATGCCGGCAGAAAAGGTTTGATGACCAGTACAGCCATTGAAAGATAACCAAGGAGAATCTCGAAAAAGTAGAACTTTCCCCTTTTTTCTGGTACCTCAATTAGACCTTCTGCCTCTGAACCTTCTTTGCGGAACACTGATCGTTCATATCCAATGAAGATCATTTGCTGACCCGCACAACATGGAACTCCACAGGGAAGGAAGGCTATGAAAAAAGGTTGCCCTAGAGGTCATCAGACCTGTACTTGTTGGATAAAAAGGTTTACAACAAAGCCTTGGTAAACATTTTTCCAGAGGATTGGCAGTGAGATGTCAATAAAGAATCGATACGGCGTTATCCCACAAACCCCTCGCTAAATTTTCTTGACAATACATCGACTTTGGTCTTTCTTTGCACTCTATAAAATGTATACCAAGAGCATTACAAAAGGAAAGAATGAAGAGATTGATCAAATTTGACAAATTTGTAGCAGGTATAATTCTTGTAATAGTCCTAGCCTATCTTTTACCTGGTTTAGCCAGTAGACAGAGCTCAGTTCCTTTGGACACCATAGCCAAAGTCGGTATATCGTTGATTTTCTTTTTTTACGGGCTCAAATTAAATCCTGACAAGATTCGCCAGGGCTTACGAAATTGGCGTTTGCATTTGTTGGCACAATTCTTTGTGTTCCTTGTTTTTCCGTTGATTGTTCTCGCTTTTTATCCCCTTTTCAAATCAGGTACCTATTTTGATATCTGGTTGGCATTCCTGTTTATGGCGGCACTTCCATCCACAGTATCCTCGTCGGTGGTAATGGTATCCATTGCGAAGGGTAACATTCCCGCTGCCATATTCAATGCAAGCATTTCCGGTTTGATAGGAATTCTGGTCACGCCACTTTGGATGGGCATATTTTTGGAGCATCAATCCACGGAATTCAGTTTTATTACCGTTTACACAGATTTAGTACTGCAAATACTTTTGCCCGTTGTCATTGGGTTGCTCTTTCATCGCTATCTCGGGAATTTCGCATCTCGCTACAGCGGCTATTTGACCTTGTTCGATAAATCAGTTATTTTATTGATCATCTATAAAAGCTTTGTGCATTCGTTCGAAGATGGCATTTTCGAAACCGTGGCCCTACCCCAGCTGGCAATGATCTATTTGGCCGTGCTAGCAATTTTTTTCTTGGTCTACGCACTTATCGGAGGAGTGGCGAAAAGCATGAAGTTTTCGATTGAGGACCGTATTACCGCACAATTTTGTGGTACTAAAAAGTCGTTGGTACATGGAACGGTCTTCGCGAACATCCTGTTTCCCGCTTCATTTTCGATTGGAATCATTTTGCTGCCATTAATGCTCTTTCATGTCACACAAATATTCATTATCAGCATCATAGCTTCCAAATACTCCAAACGTGAGATAGATATTGATACCGTAAAAACATATTCATGACGGAACCTTTGTCCCTCATGAACTTCCGTCATCACGTATATAGCACTACAGGAACTTGTTAGGTTTCCAACAGTAGGCTCATTGCTCGTTCAAACTTCTCTTTGTATTCAAATGAAATGTTTTTGGAGCCTTCTTCGTAGAATGCCTGCATTACCACTGGTACGCTATAGGGCAAAGTCCAAGCGCGCAGGGTGTTCGCCACCACCCTCATGTTATCAATTCCAGTGGAGGCGTTCCCACCATAAGCCCAACAGATCAGGGCCACTTTAATACGATCTAGGTAAGGTCCTTTCTCGCGAGCACTGATAATGAGCCAGTCCAGACAATTCTTCATGGCACCTACCATGCCGCCATGGTATAACGGACTCAACCAAATATGCCTGTCACAGCTTCGGAACAGATCCACCATTTCAAGAACAGCGGGAGGTGTATCCACTGCATCTTCAGAGAAAAAAGGAATATTATGGTCGACTAGGTTATATACGACCACCTCAACGCCCATACCTTCCAAAGTATCCTTGAAATAATCCACCATATGGTTTGCCGTGTTCAATCTTTTGGATATGGTCCCATTGAAAACAAGTACTCGCATTCTCTCTTCTTTAAAGGCTTATTTTGATGTGTAAAAATACCACGCTTTGGGCATCCTGCCCAGTATCCCGCAATCTTTTTCTTTCTCAATCATCTGCTGGGCAATCCTTTCTGATAATTGAATTGTTCCCCTAGTAAATACAATAAAAAGGGTTCCTCCACTCCCTTAAGGTTTTCAAGGGAGTTGGCTGCTCTTGGCCTTTCCTCCAATAGCTCATAGACATCCTTGGATACGATGAAACTATTGTTGAGTTTCTTGGTCAAGTCCTGGATTCTTGCGGCAACATTCACTGGGTAACCCATTACCAGCTGGTGGGGATTCCCTTGTAGTAACAGGTCTCCAGCAGCCACCTTTCCCAAATGGGCACCTACACCAATCTCAATTTCTTGTTTGAAATACTTTTTAAAATATAGTTCGTTCAATCTTTTCAACTCCTTGAACATTTCCTTTACACAGGAAACCGTTTTGTTTGCACTTTCTTTGGTGGTGTCTTCAAAACCGAATGCCGCATAGAGCCCATCACCCGCGGTTTCGACGATTTTACCTCCATGTTCCCTGATGATCTCCTCGAAATGATAGAACATTTTCCTGACCACGTGAATGACATCAAACGCCAGATTATGCTCTACAAAGGGGGTAAAGTTCCTGATATCCAGAAACAAAAGGCACAGCCGCATTTCTTTACCTATGTTCTCGTCCTTGATGATCTTGTTCCTCAAATAAAGTGGATAATCGCTCTCATCATTCATGATGCGCTTAATTCTTACAGCCCCCCCCTTCACATAGGTCTGGCATGCCAAACGAACGTTTCTGGGCAACTCAAAGTATTTTTGCATGTTCTTTTCGGCCGTATTCGTTTCGGAGAGGTTTTCTTCGCCTTCAACGACCAATATCCGACATGTGGAACATCTCGCGCGTCCACCACATTCGCAACAGAAAGGAACACCTTTGTTCAACCCAGCCTTTAGAATCGAATCATCGGAACCAATTAAAAAAGATGCATCGTTGATTATGGTGATATGATGATATGTCCGAACCATATCATCGATCATTCCTTGGATTTTTCCATCCCCCGCCCAAGGCCCTGTACAGATTGATGATGCTCACCTTGCGCTCGAGCACATCCATGATTCCTTGCATCTCGGCAGACAATAAGTTCTGCTCGGAGGTCAACACATCGGTGTAGTTCGTTTGGGAATTATATTCCAGTAGGCGCTTGGTGTATGAAACGGATTTGTTCAATGCTTCCAACTGCTTTGAACGCTTTTCGCACTTTATGTCCGCCTGTTGGTAGGCAAAAAGCGCATCCGAAACCTCTTGCCCCGCTGTGAGCAGGATTTGTTCAAAGGTATAGTATGCTATCTGTTGTTCGGATTTTGCCACTTCCAAGTTGGCTTTCAATGCCCCCCGATTCAGAATGGGCTGTAATAGACCACCGGCCACATTGGCGAACAGACCAACATTTTCCTTAAAAAGATCATCAAACTCAAAACTGGAAAAACCAGCTGCTCCCGTAATGGTAAATGATGGATAAAAACTGGCCCTGGCCCCGTTTGTAATCTCGAATGCCTCTCGATAGGCCAACTCGCTCTGAAGCACATCAGGTCTGTTGAGCAACAGTTGTGATGGCACACCAACTGATAATTCCATATCCTCTACTTCTTTAATCTTAGCATAAGAACTACGTGCAATGGCTCCCGGTTTTCTTGCCAATAAAACAGACAGTTCGTTTTCCAACTCCCTGATCTGCCGTTCCACATCGGGAATGCCCAATTCCGCCTGATATTGGTTAGCCTCGCTCTGAACCACGGCCGCACCGTTTACCACATTGGCCTGTTTCAACTTTTTCATGGTCGCCACGTAGGATTTTCGGTTGTCCGCGGTCTCCTTTAACACCTTCAATTGTTCGTCAAGTGCAATCAATTGATAGTATTTGGTAGCTATGGTGGCCACCAAAGCTGATTGGATGGCTTGCTTGGCTCCTTCCGCCCTTAGTAGCCCTGCCAATCTTGCCCGTTTGGCACTGTTCAATCTCCCCCAGATATCCGCTTCCCAAGAGGCACTCAGGGAAAGGTCGTACTGGGTAACATTGTCCACCAATCCGTACCCTTGGGTAAAGGAAAGTTTGGATCTGGCCACCGAGGCATTCCCTTGTAAGGTGGGAAGAAATGCCCGCTTGCTCTTTTTGAACATTGCCCCTGCTATCTGCAGGCGTTCCAAAGCAATCTTCATATCGTAATTCTCCATCAAAGCCTCATTGATGTAGCTGTTCAATAAAGAATCGGTGAAGAATGCTTCCAAAGGAATGGCTGACAATGCCTGTAAACTGTCCTTGTGTTGTTGCTCTACTCTATATAATCCTTTTGTCTCTGTTTCTGGTTTTGTATACTTCTTGGTAATCCCACAAGAGACCAAGAACAGAAAGGATAGAACCAACGATGTTTTATATAATGGGTATGTCCTCATGATTTTCATTTTATTAGTGAACTTCGTCTTTATGCAATTTTTCGCTCAGTCGTTCCTGAAGTGACTGGAACATGATGAACAAGGCAGGGATAACAAATACACCGCACAAGGTTCCCACAAGCATTCCCCCCACTGCGGCCGTACCAATGGATCGGTTACTGACAGCTCCCGCACCATTGGCGAACATCAAAGGCAGTAGACCGAATATGAAGGCAAAGGATGTCATTAAAATAGGCCGCAACCTGGCCTTGGCCGCACGGACCACTGATGATGCCAAGCTCAGCCCACTTTTTCGGTGCATCAAGGCGAACTCCACAATAAGTATCGAGTTTTTGGCTAAAAGCCCAGTCAGCATAATTAAACTGATCTGTAGAAAGATGTTGTTGTCGATCCCGAACATTTTGGCAAATAAATAGGCTCCCGCCAAGCCAATGGGCAGGGGCAAGAGTATCGAGAACGGCAGAATGTAGCTTTCATATTGGGCCGCCAATAGAAAATAGACAAACACCAAGCATAAAATGAATATATAAACGGTTTGGTTCCCACTGTTCACTTCCTCCCTGCTCAGCCCCGCAAACTCATAACCGAACTGTTTGGTCAGCTGTTCATCGGCCACTTCTTGAATCGCTTTAACGGCATCCCCGGAACTATAGCCCGGTGCGGGTACACCTGTAACGTTGGCCGAAGTGAACAGGTTGAAACGTTTGATGAACTCCGGTCCAAATACTTTTCGCAAACTCACAAATTGTGTGATAGGGGCCATTTCCCCATTCGCTGTCTTTACCAAAACGGAATGCAGATCTTCGGGTTTTGCCCTTGGACCCGGTTTGGATTGAACCATGACACGATACTGCTTATTGAAACGGTTGAAATCCGAAGCATATATTCCACCGTAATATCCCTGCATTACCCCCAATACTTTATCCGGGGTTATGCCGGCCATCTCACATTTGGCTACATCGACCTCAAGCTCGTACTGTGGAAAACTATTGCTGAACGATGTTGTCGCATATAGGATTTCCGGTCTTTGGTTAATGGCCCCCATATAATTTTGAACCACACCGCTGAATTTCTCCATATCATTGGCAGTACGATCCTGAAGATTGAACTCAAAACCATTGGTGCTCCCAAATCCTTGAAGTGTGGGTGCGGCAAAAAAGATAATATTGGCCCCTTTGATTCCAGAGGTTTTGTAAAAAAGCTTGTTGACCACACTTTCGATATCCTGCCCCTCATCCTGTCGGTCTTCCCAAGATTTAAGACGGATAAAAAAGGCCCCATAGGAACCTCCCGCCCCACTGATGATATCCTGTCCTGCCATTCGGGTCAGGCTTTCCACCTCGGGAACCGTGCGCACAATGCTATCAACCTGATCGGCCAGTTCCGTGGTACGCTCCAGGGAAGATGATGGCGGTAAAATGATATTTCCAAAAATGGCCCTACTATCCTCCGACGGTACAAAACCAGTAGGTGTATTCTTAATCAGTCCCCAGGCCAATACCGAGAACGCCCCTATCAATCCAACAGCCAACCATTTTCTTCGCAAAAGGAATTGGACCCCTTTGATGTATTTGTAGGTTACTGCTTGAAAGGCCACGTTGAATTTGGCGTAAAAGCGTTTTAAAAAGCCCTTTGGTTTTTCACCTTCATCATCGTGATGAGCTTTTAAGAACAAAGCACATAAAGCTGGACTCAGGGTCAAGGCATTGATGGCGGAAATAACAATGGCAATGGCCAAGGTCAGACCAAATTGTTTATAGAACACTCCGGTGGACCCTCCAATAAATGATACTGGCACAAATACAGCTGCCATAACCAGCGTAATGGAAATAATGGCCTTGCTGATTTCGCTCATCGCATGTAAGGTGGCTTTTTTTGGGGATTTCGACCCTTGGTCAAATTTGGCATGGACGGCTTCCACCACCACAATGGCATCATCCACCACAATTCCGATGGCCAAGACCAGAGCGAACAAGGTCAACAGGTTAATGGTAAAACCGAACAACTGTAAAAAGAAGAAAGTACCAATGATCGCGACTGGAACGGATATGGCAGGAATCAACGTTGAGCGAAAATCCTGCAAAAAGATGAACACCACGATAAACACCAAAATAAATGCCTCTATCAAAGTATGGATCACCTTATCGATTGAGGCATTGAGAAATTCGTTGGCGTTCAAAAAGGGTACATATTCGATTCCTGATGGAAAATCCTCGGCACTCTCTTCAATAATCCTTTGGCACTCGTTGATCAGTTCATAGGCATTGGAACCTGCAGTCTGGCTAATGGCAATGGAGGTACTGGGATAGCCCAAGGTTTTTGTACTACTGTTGTAGTCCAATGCACCCAACTCCACATCGGCCACATCGGACAAGCGTAAAATCTCTCCATCTCCACTGGCCTTGAGCACAATTTGCCCGAACTCATCGGCGGTCTGTAAACGCCCTTTGTATTTTATGGTATATTGAAACGCTTGGTTTCCATTGACACCGAACTTACCTGGGGCAGCCTCAATGTTCTGCTGCCTCAACTTGGCAATTACATCTTCGGGAACCAACCCATAGGAAGCCATGGCATCGGGCTTGAGCCAGATACGCATCGCATAATCGCGTGCCCCATAGATAAAAGCATCCCCGATACCGTTTACACGCTTCAATTTGGGCAGAATGTTCAAACTCACGTAATTCTGTAGGAAATTCTGATCGTAATTGTCCTTAGTGCTATAAATACTGAAGATGTACACCAAACTGCTCTGCATCTTGCTTGTGGACACACCTGAACGAATCACTTCTTCCGGTAATAGATTACTGGCCTTGTTCACACGGTTCTGAACATTCATTACCGCTAGGTCTGGGTCGGTGCCCAATTTAAAATAGATGGTAATTGTGGCACTTCCATCATTTCCTGCCGTAGAGGTCATATACTGCATGTTCTCCACGCCATTGATCTGCTCTTCCAATGGGATGAGCACGCTTTTTCGAACCACATCGGCATTCGCACCTTGATAAGAGGCGGATACCTCGACCGTAGGAGGTGCAATATCCGGGTATTGTGATATGGGCAGTGTATATAGACCAAGTATCCCCAGAATAACAATGATTACGGAAATCACCGTGGACAGCACCGGTCTATCTATAAAGTTTTTTAACATATCCATGAAATTAATAGGCAATAAATTCCCAGGGCCATGTTCTTGGCCTTCTGAAAATCAACACACTATATTGTTTGTTATTGAATGAGTTGGGGTTGGATTTCCATGTCTTCCCGAAGGGTCCCCGCACCTTCGTAAACCACCACATCACCAGGGGACAGACCTTGTGTGACCACAAAATCCTCGTTGGTCGCCATGGACATTACCTGAATCTCGGTGCTTACCACATGGTTATCGACCACTTTGTAAACCATTCGTTTATCCTGTAATTCAAAAGTGGATTTTTGAGGGACCAAAAGTGCATTGGGCATTGTTTGCCCAAGAACAATGGTACCACTCCCCCCACTTCGTAGACTGTGGTCTTTATTGGGGAAAGTCGCTCTTATACGTGCAGTTCCCGTTTGCTGATCGAGCAAACCCGAAATGGACGTGATAACTCCCTCAGCAGCAATGCGCTGTCCATTGGATAAGTTGAAATGGACCTTGGGGAAATGCTTTAATTTCTCGTCAAGTGTACTGCCTTGGTAGGAATTGTAGAGACTCAAAAACTCGTTCTCATCCAATGAAAAGTAGATATGTACCTGAGCTATATCCGAAACAACCGTCAATGGGTTTTGGACCTGAGGACTTACCAAACTTCCCGTTCTGAAAGGAATCTTACCGACCACTCCATCAATCGGACTCTTGATCATGGTATATCCCAAATTTGTTCTCGCTTGGACCAAGTCCGCCTTCTTGGCCTTTAAATCCAGTATGGCCGCCTCCAATTCGTAAGGGTTCACGATATCATCTTCAACCAAGGGTCGGGTCTTGTCCACATGGATCTGCGCGTTCTTCACAGCCGATTCCGCGGATATTACCGACTGCTGATATTGCGGAGCATTTATCTTGAAGAGCAAATCGCCTTTTTTGACCACAGCTCCTTCATCCACATAGATTTTCTCGAGATACCCCTCTACTTTGGGCCTTATTTCAATATCTTCCCTTCCTTCAATGGTAGCTGGATATTTTTTTTCAAGTGTTGTTTGGGCTCGTTGGAGTTTTATGGCCGGATATTGTGGAATCTGGCCCATTTGACCAGTCTCTTTGCCTCCACAAGAACTGATCGATGCCACCAGTGCCACGAACAGAAAATGGTTTATATATTTCATCTTTATGATTAATTATGGTTGGAATAGCGCATGGGAATTCCTTTGCGGCGAAAAAACATGTTCGACCACAGATTTGTTTTGACAAAAATTAAGGGATTTGGGGAAAGCTGAACCCCCGGGACGGCAACCACTGTCCCGAAGATCAGCTTACGGCACAGAAAGCGTTACGATTTAGCCGCTAAATAACGTTTCTCCACCGCTTTCCAATCAACAATGTTCCAAAAAGCATCAATATACTCTGGTCTTTTGTTCTGATAATTCAGGTAATAAGCGTGTTCCCACACATCCAATCCCAAAATCGGAGTACCTTGATCGGGTGCTGTATCCATCAATGGGTTGTCCTGGTTCGGAGTGGAGGTAACCTTCAGCTCCCCGTCAGCATCAACGATCAACCATGCCCATCCGGAACCGAACCTAGTGGCCGCTGCATTGGCAAAAGTGGTCTTCAAATCTTCCAAGGAACCAAAAGTGCTTTCGACGGACTTGGCCAGTTCCCCTTCCGGCAATTCAGAACCTCCAGGGGTTAGGATGGTCCAAAATAAGCTGTGGTTGAAATGTCCACCTCCACTGTTCCTGATTCCGCTGGACAATTTTGATATCTTCCCAAAAAGGCCTTCCAAATCCGAGTCTTCCAATTTGGCCTCTTCAAGTGCCGCATTCAATTTGTTGACATAACCTTGATGATGCTTCGTATGGTGAATTTCCATGGTAGTTGCATCAATATATGGTGCAAGGGCATCATAACTGTACGGTAATTCTGGTAATTTGTAACTCATAATATGTAGATTTGAATTAAATGACTTTTAAAAACAATACAAAGATACTACATTTGTATAATAAACCAAATATTTACTTTGTTTATTATGAATAATACTGTTCCTGAAAATGAACAAGCCATTTGGATACTTAAAAACGAAGGCGAAAAAACAATAAAAGACTTGTCAAAAGCACTTGGTGTTACCACTGAAGGAGCAAGGTTTCAACTTTTAAAGCTGTCCAAGGATGGGTATGTGAAATCCGAGAGCAGAGCAAAAGGAAGGGGGCGTCCACAACAATTCTGGTCGTTGACCCAAAAAGGTCATGCCAAATTTCCCGATTCGCATTCGGAGTTGACTTTAAGGCTCATCAATAAGATAAGGCAAAATCTAGGGGAAGACACCTTAACGGAACTCATCAGTTCCACAGGACAGGACAATCTTCAAAACTATCGAACTGCCATTCCCGAAACAGCACCTTTGGAAGAAAAAATCGAAAAATTGGCCGAGTTGCGCAATAAGGAAGGCTATATGGCCACTTATGAGCAAAACGAAGACGGTAACTATCTCTTAATAGAAAACCATTGCCCTATATGTGCTGCCGCCACCCTGTGTCAGGGGTTTTGTGCCACAGAGCTCAATACATTTCAATCGGTTTTGGGACCAAATACCAAGGTAGAGCGTATAGACCACATCCTGGCCGGTGCGAGGCGCTGTGCTTATCTGATTCAAGAAAAGTAAAAGGCCGGACAATTGCATATTGCCCAGCCTTTCAACATTAAGGTTGATATACACTATTGTTGAGCCATCTCCAAGTTTACCGTAAATTCCACATCATCTCCCAAGGTGGGTGTATCTCCTCCGACACCAAACTCCAAACGGTCCACGGTTCCCGTTAATTTCAATCCAGCTTTTAATTTCTGACTACGCTGATCGGTAATGACGCCATTTACCTTTCCTTCCAAGGTAACAGATTTGGTCACACCATGCATGCTAAGGTCTCCTGTAAGGGCAAAGGTCTTATCCCCTGTTTTTTCAAAACTTGTGCTTTTGAATGTTATGGAAGGATACTTCTCTGCATCAAAAAAGTCAGGGCTTTTCAAATGGTTGTCCCTGTTTTCGTTATCGGTATCGATACTTGCTACTTTGATTTCCACATCAAAAGAAGCATCATCAAAATTATCATCGGCGGTGGCCGTAATATCAAATTCACCAAAACTTCCTTCCACCTCAGAGATCATCAAGTGGGTTATACTGAATCCCACCTTGGAATGTGCATTGTCCGATTTCCAAGTGGATTGTGCTTGGATGGTGGTCCCTATAAGAACCATTACCAGAAAAATTGACAGTTTTCTCATACGTTGTAATTGTTTAATTGTGATTGTAAAGTTTAAATATAGATCATTTTGCTAATCAACCTGCACTGTGCCATCTGCAAGTGTAAAATTGAAGATTCCAGAGCTTAATTGATATACTCCCACCTCGATACCGTTGCGCATATCCGTTCCTTTGTAAATCACTCCCTTGGTGTTTTCAAAAGATTCGTTATCCACGACCATTGGCAAATAAAGTGTGGCATTGGTATTTGCAGGTACCGTTGCTTTGTAAGAGGTCATATTCCCCGATCCATCAGAGGTCCAACTACTCTTGATAACCCCATAATTGGATTCGTAACTACCGGAGAGGGATTCAAAATCACCTGCCACCTGAGGCTGCAGTACAAATTTTTTATATCCAGCTTGCCCAGATTCATGGTCGGTTGTAATCCCCAATTGGAACTCATACATCCACTGGCCAACGGCACCCAGTGCAAAGTGATTGAAGGAGTTCATTCGGTTTTCGTTGTTCTCCTTAAACGCCGCTTTAAATCCGTTCCAACGCTCCCAAATAGATGTCGCTCCTTTGGTAACGGGATACAACCATGACGTATAATCGGTACTTGAAAATAATTCAAAAGCTTCATCTACCTTGCCTCCCCTACTCAAAGCGGGCAAGATATTCGGTGTTCCCGAAAACCCGGTGGTAATGGTATAGGGCAAGAAATCTTCCGTGACCTGTTCGCTGTTCATTCCAAAGCCTCCTAAAGGGCCCTCTCTCATGGGGTATTCCACTCGAGAGCCATCTGCATTGGTATTACTGTTGGATGGCATCGCCACCAATTCTGCCAAATAGGCTTCAGCCTTCGGTTTATTCTCCTCGTTGAATACGTTAAAGTTCAAAGGGGTGGCGTAGGAAGTTTGGGAGTGCACAATAAAGCCTTCAAGATTCCTGGTCCTACCCGATGCTGAATCCACAAAAAATTGGTTCCACTCTTCCTTCGCCTTTTGATGTCTGTCCCTAAGTTCATTGGCATATGCAGTTTCGCCGATGGCATCGGCCATAATCGCAGTGACTTCCATCATATAAATATAAATGGCATTGTTCACCAGTTCAGGCGGTGTATTGTTGTCCATGGCCAACCAATCGGCAAGTCCGTCGGTTTTGGAGGATAAGTACGTATACTCTTCGTTGAAATCGTAATGGTCCATCCCATCCAACCACAGGCGCATGGTCTCCATGTTTTCTTCAATGATTTTGGTATCCCCATATTGCACATACAACTGCCATGGCACCATACATACTGCCGCAGCCCAGGTTGTTCCATTGGCAAAGCTGGTATCATCGGTCATATTATAGGTCGGTACTGTGCTGCCGATTCCTCCTGGGGCCTCTGTTTCGCTGCCCACACCTTGATCATCGCGTAATGCGACCATCCATTGACGGAAAAAATTGTAGGTATCCGAATTATAGGTGCCTGTTCGTGTATAGGCTTGGGCATCTCCTGTCCATCCCATCCGCTCGTTACGCTGTGGACAATCGGTTGGCAGGGTAAAGAAATTCCCCAATTGACTACGCTGAATATTTTTGAAAAGTTGATTGGCCAGTTCCCCTGTCTCTCCATCCGAAGTGGTCGCAACATAAGTTCCACTTGGCAGTTCATCCGAAGATAAGGACAGCCCCACAACATTTTCGAGTGGTAGGGCTCCCGTATGATTGGGCAAGGTAATTTGAATATATTGATACCCTCGAAAGGTTGTTCTGGGTTGAATCACAGTTGGACCATCATCTTTGGCTATATAGAAATCCGTGGCCATGGCGGCCCTGTAATTCTCAGTAAGAATACGTCCTGCGACTCCCTTTCCGTTCTCATACCCATACATATCGATGTATTGAGGTTCATCGCCATCCAGACCTGGATAGACCTGCTCCGCGTATCTTAAAATAACGGTATCCCCTTTTTTGAGCCATTCTTCGGGCACAGTAATTGAAGGAACCCCTACCATATTGACGCCCATATTATAGGTGTAAGTGCTTTCATCATCACTGTGCACTTCCATGAGTTCGGTGGCTTGCAAGCGTTCCACTACGCGGACGGGACGATCGTAACGGGAAACGATTTCAAAATCAATCCATTCCCTGGGCTCGACCTCTTCAGCTTGGGCCCAACCTTCAGCTTCGTAGGCAATAGTAGTCCAACCATTAATATCGCCATCCACAATAATCTGTTCTTCCTTGAGTGCATTGTAGCGTTCTCCCTGGAAAAAACTGCCGTATTCCACAGGACCCTCGGTAAATATTTTCCATGAATCGGTATGGGTTACCACCGTTTGTTCGCTTCCATCTTCAAAGGTAATGACCAATTTGGCCAATAAAGCTTCGGTATCCCCAAAAAAGTTAAAGTTTGCAGGCGTATAGGTCATGTAGCCCGTATACCAACCCGGAAAAATCAGGGCCCCTATAGCATTCTCGCCTTGGCTGATTTTTTCCGTGACATCATAGGCATAGTAACCCAAGGTTTCACGAAATTGTGTGGCCCCTGGTGCAAACCAGTCCTCTCCTATCCGCTCCCCATTGATATAGACTTCATTGGACCCCATGGAAGTCACATATAGTTTTGCCTTCGCAATGGTTTTATCTTCCGTGCTGAATTCCGCACGCAGCATCGTTGCCGACCCATGGCTAGGGTCTGCATATTGAATCAAGGGTTGGTCTGTTTCATTATGCACTTCGATGTTGCCATCTTGATTGATGGACACACCTTCAAAATCTTCAAATATGGTATAAGTTGCTCCTCTATCCTTGCTAAAAACCGTATTGTTGTCGGGGTCGCTTTTCCCTGCATTCAGAATCTTGTAATCCCTGAAAACCATATGGCTGCCCGGTTCTGCACCAAAGCCAACGGAATTGATATGTGGATACGTCAAAAAGTTTCCTCCACCGCCACCTGTGACCGAAAACCCTACTTCCCTAAATTGAGGGGGTATGGGATTATTAGGGTCTTCGGGCTCCAAACGCAGCATTTTACCATTGATGTTAATAACAAGGTTACTGGCATTCACGCTGACACCCAGTGCATTCATTTCGTTCTTATTGCCCGGCGTGATCAATTCATTGATATTGGTCTGCGGATAATTTTCTTTGGAAATTACCATATATGGAACTGCTGCCGAGTCGTTCGGATCAAAACCAACCCGATATATGTTCAAGGCCGCCCCTTGAGCATCGCCGACACCGGAAATATCCAGTTCTAACCTAAGGTAGTTTTCCCCCTCGGCATTATTGATGTTCTGGAACTTATCGTTGAACCTATAGTCGTTGGCACCAATAATCAGTGATGCAGTGGTTCCTTCCAGAATCTGGACATCGGTTTTGATATCAAAAAGTAATGCCGATGCGGCATCCAAAGTCAAAGTATTCGTCCCTATGAATTGTGCACCATCCCATGCTGCCATGGTGGGATCCATCAAACCTGTTTCAAAGCTGGATGTTTGTGTATAGGTTTTCCCTTCCACATCCCAAACCGTCAAATTCCAAGTATATGCCGTTTCGGGTTCCAAAGCATCTCCTTCGTATGCGATATTATTCGAGATACCTCTTTCGACCTTTCCACTGTCCCAAATCTGACTCCCGTCCTCTTTGGTCACTTTTATTTGGTATGCCTGCTGTCCCTGTCCAATGACATCCGATGTCATTTGCCAACCGAAAAGAGGGTTTTCATCTTCCACGGCCAACGGTTTTTCTGCATAGGCCACCCTGAGGTTTTCGATTTGTGTAGTTGGGGAGCCACAGGAAATAACCATAAGAAGACTTCCCAACAAGAGGACAGCCATTGTTTTCGGAAATAGTTTCATTGTTTAGTTTTTAGATGTGCAATTTGCTATCTATCAGCCATCAAAGCCAAGAATTCCTTGTCATGTTGCGGTTTTACCTCGCAAGTAGTGTCGAAAAACATGGTTGCTGTATTCTCTGGGTTGTACTGAGGCCATTGTAGCAAGCTATCGTGATTGGGATTGCCCGTTTTGGCAAAATTGATCCAAGCACTGCTCATCTTATCGGCCAATACATGGGCCTCTTCCCCTCCTCCGGTCATTTGGCGAGCACGTTCTATGTTATCGAAAACAAAGGGAAGCTCCATACAGTGAAGTGCTTTGTACTTCCCATCAAAAACAGGGGACTGCCAGGTGAACATGAACATATAAACAGGTGCCCCGTTGGACAATTGCGACTTCTTGTTGGCTTGGAAAACGGCCCCTGGTCTAAAGGTGTTGTCGATATCCAAAAGATCAGATGGTCGGGTATCCTTTGGATAAGCTTTTTTCACAGCGGCTACGTAATCATCTGCCTTATCCTTATACGTTTCCTTGATATGTGCCATAACCTCTTTTTCGGATGCATTGAAAAAACGACCGTTCATAAATGGTGTAAATTCATTTTTGGTGGTGCCCAGCATCAAAGGGATGTCTTTGGAAAGTTCGAATGCTTCATCAGAAAATAAATCGTGGGGAAGCACATTGCCATCCCTACTTGGTCCCCAATTGAGATTCATTCCAACAGGAACAACTCCCGCTGCTTTCATTTGCTCGGCCACTATTGCCAAAGCGGCACTACCAGCTGCACTTAATTTGTCAAAAGGTATGGTTTGAAGACTGTCGACCTGATTTTCTGAAAGGTCAAGTTGGTTCAAGACCTCAGCTGCAATGGCCCTAGTGGTTTCTTTCATGGACAAGCTGCCCCTGAACGACCCGCTTTGATTGATGGCCTTATGAAACAATCCGTCCGCCCTTGGCATGGCCATTAAGGTGTTGACTTTGGCGCCTCCACCTGATTGACCAAAAATCGTCACATTGTTTGGGTCTCCTCCAAAGTTGGAAATATTGGTCTTTACCCAATCCAAAGCGGCAACAATGTCCAACATACTATTGTTTGGGGTATGCTTGTATTTATCACCATAGGCAGATAGGTCCAAAAAACCCAATATGTTCAATCGGTGGTTAATGGATACCACAACCACATCTCCCTTGCTACTCAAGTTCTCTCCGTGATATGATGGCAATTCTTGACTGGACCCGGCGGTAAAACCACCTCCGTGAATCCAGAAAAGGACCGGCCTTTTTTTGTTGTCGTCGATACTGGGCGTCCAAACATTCAGCCTAAGACAATCCTCACTGGTATACCCCCAATCATGATCAAAAACGAATTCGGATTCGTCTTGCACCTGTGTGGTCGGTGTCATCAAGGGGGCAACGGGCCCATACATGGTAGAGCTCCTTACACCTTCCCAAGGCTCAACTTTCTTTGCCGGCATAAAGCGGTCAGCTGTCGCATAGGGTATTCCCTTGTAGGTATAAATTCCGTTTTGGATAAACCCTCGGACTTTGCCTGATTCAGTATCTGTAACGGCAACATCGGCTCCTGTAACAACTTCAGTTTGTGCACTTAGAGTGCTTGTCCCAATGGCCATGAGGAACAGGAACAATATTTTTTTGAATTTCATATCAGTGTGTTTAGTTATTTTTTTTTTCGCCAGAATTTAACTTATTTTTTCATGATTTTTAAATAATAGACCTGAAAACGCATCATATTTTACTCTGAGTATCCCAATCAATAATAAGACTAAACCTTCGGATAACTGTTCTTATCTGTTCTGCCAAAACCTTGTTGTCCTTATCCTTTTCTTTGAACCTGACCACATATTTCAAAAAAAAAGCTCCCAAGATGAATATCTCGGGAGCTTTGTAAATTAGGTTTAAGGGGGTAACTTAAGCTTTCCATTCGCCCTTAAAGGCAAAGTCCTTTTGCGGCATTCTTGTTCGTTCCGCTGTTTCGTTTTCCTGTAAATCTTCAGAAATATCTTCCATGTTCCCACCATAATAGCCCACGGCTATGGCTGTACTTATGTGATATCCTTTGGGGACGTTAAATACTTTTTGGGCTTTTTCCCAATCGATTCCGGCCATATGGTGCAGTGCAATGTCCAAATATTGGGCCTGGACGGTCATGTTGCCCAGACTCAACCCAAGGTCATGGAGTGCGTGGAAATTTTCCTTGCCCTCCTCGGTCTTTTCCTTGTATGCGGTCAAAATCAACAAAGGTGCGTTGACGGCCCATGATTTATTGAAATCGCTCAAGCAATCCACCATTTTATTATAAGCTTCCGTGCCTTTTTCCGCGTAGATAAACCGCCATGGCTGTCTATTGAATGAACTTGCGGCCCAACGGGTCGCTTCAAAAAGCTGCTTGAGGTGCCCTTGTTTTATTTTTTCTTCCTTGAATATTCTTGGACTATACCGTTGTTTGAGAAGGGCATAGATTTCATATTCAGTATCTGCGATATTTCTTAATCTGATTTGGTCTTCTTCTGTCGTTATAATCATAGTACTTTTACCTTTTTCAATAAAGGTAGTCATCAACACCCATGTCCCTTATCTCGAATCCTCAAGATATTGACTCGAATCATTTTTGAATTGCTTCTCTGTACTAATTGATGGACTTTTCCTGTTCCTCTTTTCCATATTCCCTTTTATAGATACGTACGATGACCAAAAACAAACTAATGAGCAAGGGACCGAACACCAGACCTATAAATCCAAATAAGGGGATACCCACCAAAACACCGATCAAGGTTACCAGCGGATGCACATCATCGAGCTTTTTGAGCACATATAAACGAATAAGGTTATCGGTGGACCCGACCACAATGGTTCCGTACAACAAAATTCCCCAAGCTTGAAAATTGTCCCCATTGGATAGGGACATTACAAATACGGGCAATGTACCCAACAAATTCCCAACGAATGGAATCATGGAACCAATGGTTACCATAATGGCCCAAAACAATGCATTGTCCACGCCAAATATCAAGAAACCAATCAAGGCCACAACTCCTTGTGCAAAAGCGACCAGAGGAATACCCAAGGTGTTTGCACGTACGATTTCGCGCACTTCATCTCCAATAATCTTTAGATTATGGTTGCCAATAGGTATGTACTCGTAAAGTGATTCGTATAACTTTTCGCGATTGGTCAGCATGTAATACAATAAAAAGTACATAATGGAAATGGCTATGACGGTATTAAAGGTCCCTCCTGCAAGGCCCTGCAAATTTGTGGTCAACCATTCCGTTACGGCAGAGGCATCCACCTGTGAAGTAATTTTGAAACCCACATAGTCTTCCAAGGTCTGTAGTTGGGATTTGATCATGGAGGTTATCTGCTCCGAATTATCAACGGCCTTGCTTATTTTCTTTCCCAGCATAAAAAACGCTCCAGCTATGGGGAGTAGGATGATGAAAAAGGAGATAAACATTAAAACAATGGCTGACAATGTTGGGTTACATCCCTTGTCAACCAACTTTTCCATCGGCTTTTTCAAAAGAACGAACAAGGTAATGGTACCCAGGATACCAGAAAAATAAGGGGCTATTTCCAGAAAAATGAGCCCTGCCATAAGAAGTATCAAGAGTAGAATGAAAATCTGCCGTACAATTTTAGGATGTATTCGTGTCATGTGTTATCTATCGATTAGGGAAATGGATGTCATTGATTCATATGGTTCTATGTACAGATGGGTTTCTTTCAGCTTGGTCAGAAGTGAAGTCCAATCGTACAACAATTACAATTTGTAAAAACAACAGGTTTATCCTTACTCCATTCAAGATTTTTATTGCCCTGAAAAATATTTTTGGAACGACCCGAATTATGCTTTTGCGTCAATAATAGGACCATTCAAGTCAAGCCTTTTAAGCATTATACCTTAGCTTGGATATATTATTAATCATAAAAAAATACAACCATGAATAGTGATCAATTGGAAGGTAAATGGAAACAAGTAAAAGGAAAGTTCAAACAAAAATATGGTGAGGTAACCGATGATGACCTTTCTTATTCCGAAGGTAAATTTGAAGAGATGCTAGGAAGAGTACAAGAGAAAACAGGAAAATCCAAAGAAACCTTGAAAGAGGAAATCGAGAATTTATAGTATCCCCTTTTATAAAACAAAA
>CETR01041019.1_pt1 | contig 42450 bp, 63 predicted proteins | sample 531281 | NCBI WGS metagenome assembly CETR01 (sample SAMEA2622568, study PRJEB7988) | marine metagenome | biome: marine biome (ENVO:00000447); feature: mesopelagic zone (ENVO:00000213); material: "saline water (ENVO:00002010), including plankton (ENVO:xxxxxxxx)" | depth 696 m
TGTCATCTTCTAGGTTAAAAGATTGAAGATTCCAACGTACATCTAGGGCAGTTAAATTTCCTGTAGTAAATCCACCATACCAATGAACCTTAAAAGTATTATCACTACCACTATTACCTGTATCATAATATGGAAGTCTAGCTGTAAAAAATGCAGTAGTATCTACAGCTTGTGGAAATGGAATATATTGTGAAACAAAATTCGTATGTCCATTATCTATTGCTCTAGCGTTTGCACCAGTCCATGATCCAAGAGTTGTTCCTCCTGTATCACCATACATATCCTTTACCCCTACCCATGTTTGTCCACTAGAAACAGATTCATTAAATTTATGAATATGAGTTTTAATAACAACTGGACTTCCACTTGCTTGTACCCTATATAACTTAACAGTTATATCATCTAGGGTTGCATGAACATCTGGAACATTAATCTGCAAATCAAACTGATACAAAGCATCATCAGTAGCTGTTCTTGAAATCTTTGCTCTTTCTGGTGGAGTACCTGTTGAGGTACTTACCCAAAGAGATGAAGTATCATGTGCTTCCTGTTCAAATTCAATTGTAGTTTCGACTCCATTTGTAATAGTTTTTACAGAGCTTGTGGCAGAATAAACTCTTGCAGAATCAACATTTGATGCCATAGCATCTGTTCTAAGATTATTGTAATGAGTTGCAAGAACTGTATCCCCTGCATTTACATTTGAACTAACATACGTTGGCATTTAAACCTCTCTTGTAATTACAGAAAATACTGATACATCTGGAATTAAAATATCATGCCATTCATCAATGTTTCCACTTTTCTCATGACATCTTATTTTTAAGTTAGAGTCACCATTATCAGTTAAGAGCATATGAAATTCTTTTGTAGAAAGAATTGTTTCTCCCTCAACATCAATATCTAGGCCACGATCAGGAGTAAAGAAAACTTCAATTTTCTTGGCTTGTGATACTTTCTCCAGAAAGGATTTCGGTGATATTGTTTGGATTGTGTCCATTTCTTTCTGCAAGTCTTTTCTCCAGTTGTGCAATCTGTTTATCTTTTAAAATATTTTGAAATTGAACCCCTGCTAAAGGATTCATTTCAAACAATCTATTTAGATCCTCTAATTCTATCTCGATATTAACAGATGGATCGTCATCCAGTATGCTCATTTCTCTCTCCTAATTACTTTTATTAAACCCCAAGCATCAGTCATAACATCAGATAATTCCTCTCTACTCATTGACGTTTGACTCTCAGTTCCACGACAAGTTTTCATTAACCGCCACAATGCAATCAATATTCGTGGACTCATGTTTCACCACCTAACACTAAAAACTATTCCTATGGATGAAGCTATTATTATTCCTATTACAGCTAGAAGGAGATTCTTCACCCAACTCTGCCCTTCTTCTAACCTTATCAATCGTGATTCTATATGACTTAAATGATTATCTTTTAATATACGAATTGTTTGTTCGATCTTATCTAGGCGTGACAATATATCAACTCTGTTGGTTGATGTTACCATTTCTCCTTCCTCAAACACTATTCACCCTCAAGTAATTTCATGCCAAGTGCTATGATCCCACCTGTACAACCTGTAGCAACTGCAATCATACTTCCATCTATATCCATTATTAATGCCATAACACTAATAGTTGATAAAGCAATAATTGCCATAAAAACTTGTGGTCGTATTTTTCCCATCCAACTCATTGGATTTCTCCCTTACTTCTATTACTCTAGGCGAAAGTTACATTATATTTTTATTATAATTTACAAGCACAAACATCACAGGTTGTGCAAAGATGACCTTGTGTTCGTGCGCATATACAAGGTAGATCAGATGTGTGTACTCCATCCCATGTACCTGTATCACTTTCTTCTTCGGGAACATTCATAAATGGAAATTGCTGTAATGAAGTCTGACCTTCAAATGCTCCTGTTTTATTATGAGCATTGTAGTAAAGACCATCAATACTTATATTAGGACAAATCCTACATCCACAATGCCACATAATTTCATTACCACTTAACGCTACACCACTAGCATCACTTGTATAAAAACAATTACAATTACCATGTGTAAAGCAACTGCATCCTGTTGACGCATCCCCTGATGTACAATCACATCTACCTCCACCATCTACCCCATAGATTGTTGCAACACGTTCAGTAAATGTAGTTCTTGGTGTCCAGTTATTAAAATTAACCATTTCTATATCCTCTATGATTGTATAACTTCAAAATCTATTATTACATCTAGGCTTTTAAAATCACTAGATGTAGCTCCGGGAGCGGCAACAGCAGCATTTAAGGACATTCCAGCCGTCATATAAAAGGGTTTATCTATGCAATCTGTTCCATTATCAGTTGGTACTATTCCACTTTTAAAAGGCGTAGTAGTTGTTGAAACTGGAGATGTGGCAGGAATAGTAAACAGGACATCTCCAGAACCATCTGTAGGTGATGCAGGAAAGCCACTCAAAGAAAGACTTAAAGACATTCCAGTAGCTACTTCTGGATTACAAGCAACTATCTGATTAATTTTTACAACTTGATTAACTGTTGCAGAGGGAGGGGTAACTGTAAATAGTGTAGAAGGGTCAGCACCCTTTACAACAAATCCATATTGATTACTCCAGTTATCTCCACTACTGTTAACATTTACACCAGAAGTTCTAGCGTCTGTTCTAGAAGCTATAGCAGGTCTATATGCAAAAAAGCATTCTGAATGCCAAGAATAATTTGCATTCCAAATATTATCCATTAAAATACCATCACCTGCTGTAAAATCACCTCTATCACCAGAATGCTGTCCCCCACGACCCGATACAAAAACGAAATCTCCGGGTAGCGTATCTAATCCGCTGAAAGAGTTAGCATCTGCGGTAAAGTTTGACCTAGGTGGTGTATAGGCATCTTGGTAATAACCACTATAATTTGAATTATCATGTTGCATATAATTCCCACCCCCTGTTTCCCTATAGCCAGTTTGTGATGGCTGTAAACGAAATGGATTTGCTTGTCCATTTGTATTGGCAATCTGAAAGCAACCTCCTGCACAATAGGTGTACCATCCATAACCACCTTCATAACCATGATACTCAATAGTTAAAGTACCTGCCCCTGCTGTAGGATTCATAAGATAATAACAATCAAAGTTTTCCCCAAAATGACTCCATTGGGGAGAAGCGGCGTTGGCGGCATGATAATCCTCATTTGGGTGAGAAACAAAAGTTTCAGGTACATTTGTACTTGATGGAGTCCATCTAGGATAGTATTGAGCCGAAGAAGTTGGTGGAACTTCTATGCCACTTTTACTATTTGCACTAACAATAACTAACATGGAATCAGCTTGATCAGAATAAGAACTAACATCATTTACAGTCATGCTAACACTTCTATCATTATTGGATTGATTACTAGTAGTCCAATATGTTAATTCTGATTGTTGTGCTATAACAGGTTGTCCAGACGTAAGAGTCCACTTTAGTTTTCCTAATGTCATATCAGCCATAGTTGCGATATTTGGATTTGCCATAATTCTCTCCTAACTTTTATAAACTAATGAGTGTGCGCCCCATAAAAACCATAAGCTGTGCTATAAAGTAACGCCAAAGCTAACGCTGTTCCTGCGCCACCTCCACCACCTGAAGACGCCACCCAAGTTGCTACTCCATTTACATCAGAGGTTAACACTCGATCAACATCTGCATTGTTTGCAATACGTATAGTTTGAGTAGCACCAATATCTAAATCATATGTTGGACTTGCTACTCCAATCCCTACCTTAGATTCAAAGTTGGAATCTCCACCAAATGTACTTGTTCCATCAAATCTTGATGCACCATCATCAACAAATAATGCGTAGTTATTCGTACCTTCAGTTGGGGCATTCGCTATATAAAGCGTACTTGCATTAGTAACAGTTCCTGATGTAAGAGTAATATTAGGCTCATTCACAACTAAGGATGCAACCTGTGTATGGGTGTTACTTCCATTATTTATTGTGATGCCACCATCTGTTCCACCAACTTTTAAAAGCCTATGATCATTAGTGCCACCAGTTATGCTAGTTGTTCCACGTATGTACATTTGAGAACTTTCTGTGGTTACTGTTCCAAGTGTAGGATTAACCACCATGTTCCCTGCTAAAGTTAATACATTAGCACCTATTGCCATTATCGTTGCATTCTGATCAAAAGATAAATTACCAGTAATTGTTTCATTACCAGTAACATTAACGGCTCCTATCATCTCCATAGAGCCATCATCATTAATTCTAAATCTAGCTGTACTATCTATTGCCCATTGAATAGCATTAGTAGTATTCCATTGGAATGGAGCGGTTGCAGAGTCTGTTGCAGGTGCAGAGAGAGTAAGTACAGGATCATTCGTAGTAAGGTCTGCTGTTGCTGTAAGAATCGCTGTATCAGCAGATGATATTGAACAACTAAGTCCAGAAGGAAATCCAAGAGATGGAATTGAAACATCACCAGAACTACCATCTATAATAATTCTATTGTTTGTTCCTAGTGTAGTTCCTTGACTAAGCACCCAATCATCATTGGTTGTACTATTGTCTATTCCACCAACATACTTAATTACGCTATCAACTAGATAGGTAATCTTTACATCATTACCACTAACAGCACTTAGATTGAAATTACCACCAGTAACGTCAAAGCTATTAGCGGATATCTGGTTAACATAAGTTGCGGAAGGAGATATTGATATACCCATAAATTACCAACCCCTAACAGATAACGTGTTACTTGGCATTGTAATATTACCCGATGTTACATATGCAAAAATAGAAGTCATCTCTATCTCCTCTTCTGATAACCACCAACTCTGACCATCCTCTAGGACAAGATCAAAATTAGTAGGAGGAGTACCAGTTAATGCTTCATTAAATTTAAAATAAGCTCTACCGCCAGTATCATTATGAATGGTAACTATAGTGACAGGAGAAGCAAAAGCTAATTCAGAACTTGTATTTTGTGTAATATTGCCAGTTGTTGCAATACTTGCACCACTCTTAATAGCCAAACCAGACCTCCTTTCAAAAGTTATATACCAGTATATTACAAGATTTTCTGATGGAGCTTTTGTAACATCAATATTTACTCTAGCCCACATACCACTATCTATAGCTGTTCCAGTAAATAGACCTGCTTCTTTAAGGTCTATATTAGAAGAACTTGTTGTTATTTCATTAGTAGCAAATGAGACAATAAAACGAGCAGTCCATTGGCTAAACACAGAAGATGAATTTATGGCTTTCCCATAAGATGATCCTGTATAAACAGTAGGTGTTTGAAGTCCAGTATCAGACCCTGCAACTGTATCAGTACCAGTTCCCACCATAATATAAGAAGGAGGAGTAACTGATGTTCCAGTCATAAAGGATGCTAAATTTGCTCTAGCTGAATCAACTACAGCATTTTGTTTACCAAAAGGTAATACTCTTCTAATAAAATTAGGAATCCATTTAAGCCACCATTGAGAACCAATTCCTTCTCCACGCCTTTTTACCTTACCGTTCTCATCAGTAATCTCCCAATGAACATAACCTTTAACTGCAAATTGGTCTATGAAATTATTTCTTTCTTTCATCATGCGTAAAGTCCTGTGTATCCCCATCTAACTGAAACATTAGCAGTTCCTGTAGCACATTCATCTGAAGTCCCACCTCCACCCCATATATATGTAAAGCCTGTTATGGCTCGCTGTCTTATTTTTACAGCATCAGCAAGCGTTAAATCTCTTCTTAAATGTTGTGAATTATTAATAGGCGAATTTGGATTAGCAGGGGTAGAGGTAAATGTTTCTGCATATAAGTTAGCTAATAGTGATGCTAATGAATTTGCATCATCAACATTATTTTGATTTGACATTAAAGTCTCAAGCCTCTTGGAATATTTGCATATTGTATCTGTGTTTCAATAATATTATCGTTTAAAGTTAGATCGTCAGCAGGTGTTAATATTCTTTTTGATACACTTATTACCCACATTGTTTCATCTATTTCTTCTCTATCCCAAACAAGATTAAACATTTGTCCTGCTTTCCAACCTTTTTGTAAAGTTGTAAATGATCCTCTTTTTAGTATCTTACTTTTTCTATCAAGTAAAACTTCTACTATCTCATCTAAAGCCTCAATTCCCTGTACAGCTATTTCGGATCCTTTTGAGAACACAAACTCATGAACACCATCACCACCTGTTGCCGCTGATATTTCAGCTATACGTTCTACATCTAGTGCTTCGTGTTCGTTATTTGTCTCATACTGATAACTAGTGCTAAATATATCTCCTACATTTATCTCGTCTGGACATAACCTAATATAAGAATTATTGATTCCTTGTCTTCCTACATATAAGAAAGCATTTTCCCCTGCTGTACTAAAGTCAGTAGCATCTCTAGCTATATCATCTAGGTTAAGATCAAATTCAGTAACCACACTACTACGATTTCTATACACATATGCAACATCTAATTCAGAAAATGGTCTTCGCTCTAGCTTATAAGTTATTCCTTCTGAAGCAGCTTTCGCATCACAAGCAGGAAATACTTCAATTTTAGTTTCATTACTTCTTATAATCGCATTCTTAATAATTGCCTTAGTACCTATACCATCTATAGATTCTTCAACACTAAGATCATAGAAGTTTATAAAGTCTGTTTCTACATGAAGAGAATGGTTGCCGTTAACGATAGGTAAAAAGGTTGCCCATATTGAAGTTGATGGTCTAAAGTTAATCCGCTTATCAAAATCTATCCACCATACATGACCAGTTTTTTGAGCAAGACTACTTATAGCATCAGCAGGTGCTACTCTTTGAAATATCTGCCTTCTAATAGTTGGCCCGATTTGTATTGCATATACATTACCAACAAGAGCATCTACGTTATTATAAAAAGTATTATAAAAATAATCCCCTAAAGGATTATCTGCTATTGCTGATTGTCGTAAATCATAAAGAATCTGTTCTATCATTCCATGTTCAGTTTTACTACCAGTAGATACCCTAGGAGTTGAAGCAGTATCATAAACTTTATTTAAATATCTACGATTTAACATAAAAGTATAATCTGATGCAAGACAGTTATACTCAACCACTTGATTGGCTTCTCCCATTATTCTTTCCATTTCAGTAATAATGCCACCAAATATTTTAATAGAATCATCTCTGATAATAATTTCATTCCCTACATTAGGAGAATCATCTGCATCTGTAGCTCTGATAATAAACTCACAGTTATCTCCTGTACTTTCCATGCTGTCTTGAATGTTGATACTTTGAAAATCAACATCATTACTACGGTCAACTGTTCGTATTTCTATTGTTATTGCCATTACATACGACCGCCATAAGTGGAAACATTAATATTTGATGAAACTGCCTTTACTACTTTTGTGGCTAACTGATCATCACTCTTAACCACATTATCATAAACATTTACTGTTATACCTCCATATCCATGTCTAAAGGGGCCTCCTTCTTGTTCTCCACTAAATCCTTCTCCTAGTGAAATGACATCTTGAAATCCAGTTAAACTATCTAAGTAATTAGTTAATGTTGTGTCAGTTAAAGCATCTCGTATTGCTGTAGTTGCTTTTGCTACAGCATTAGCTTTTTCTTTAAGAGAATCAAATGTTCTCTGTAGGTTAGTCATACCACCTGATTTAGCAGTCATGCTAGCCTGAGTAGCTAATATTGAAAGTTCTTTAACTGGATCATCTGAATCAAAGGCTGCTTTCATATTTTTTTGAAAGTTTATAAATGCTAATCCTACTGTAGAATTATCTTCCCCTAATGGCTTGACTATAGCAAAGGCTTCATTAAAGCTAGTTTCCATTCTTGCAATGGAGAATACTAGTTCGGGATTAACAGCCGCTACTTCATCTTTAATTAAATTTGCAATCCTAACAGCCTTTGAATTTTTTCTTACCCACGGGGTTTGAAGCACTTCTGTACCACCAGTTGCTAGAGCTAAGTCTATTGCTTTATCCATCTGGCCAACCCAAGCCTCTGGGTCAAATGTATCTAAGAAAGGATTCCAATCTACTCCTGCTTCTGTAGCTATATCTTTAAGTTGACCAAATGTTATATCACCTGCATTTCCAAAATCTTGAAGTATTTTTATTGCTGCTGCTCCCTGTTTAGCAAGTTCACCCATAGACATTTCTACACTACCTATAGATGGTATTCCTGTATCAGCAAAGCTAGTTACAGATTCTAAAGCGGCTTCAACAGATTTCTCAAAATCATCTGTTCTGGATTTAGTAACTAAGAATGAAGCAGCAGCAACTTTAAGTGCATCTGATGTAGGTTCAATACCCTGAGCCCTTAAAGCCATCTGTGCTTGTAATAAAGCCTTAACTACTTCTTCCTCATCCTTCGTTGCTAATCCTAATTTATCAACAACTCCTACTGCTCTTTGTCTTGCTAAGTCCATTGATTCCATTGAACGAGTAACTATAAAAAAGCTATTGCCAAGTAACTTCATTTCTTTACGTTCTTTTAAGATCTTCTTAATACCTTTAAAAGCTAAAGCTGCTGCTACTGATAATGCCGCAAAACTAAATGTTAATGGAATATTTGCAGAGAATTGTAAGAAGATTAATGAGAAAGCCAATCCCATAACATCTCCATTTAACGCACTCATACCAAGCATTGCACCTTGAGCGGCGGCTCCTGAATTTCGTATGCTATCTTGCACCCCAATAGCGGCTCCCTTCATAAATACCATACGATTATTTAATTGAGTAACTTGTGCTTCAACAGCTTTTAAACCTGCCTCCTGTTCTCTAAGTTGTGTTACTCTAGCTTTACCGAGAGCAGTTGAAACACCCTCTGTTTTTAATAGAGTCTCAATTGCCATTCTTAATTTATAAACTTGAGAAGTGTTTAAGCCAGACTGAACACCTAAATCTTGATGTCTCTTTGTTAGGATTACAGTTTCTTGACCAAGATTTTTTGCTTTATTTTGAAGATCACTATAAGAACCTCCAACCTCTTTCATAGAAGCTACTTGATTCTTTGCAGTTAGACCTGTCATTCCTGTTTCAGAAATAACATCTTGGTCAAAACCTTGCTGTTTCATTAACTGTTCTACTTGACGCTTTTCAGCAGGAGTAGCAGGGGATGTCATATCTACCCCTCTTGCTGCTTTTGTACGCATATCAGGTCTTCCCTCTTTTGTAAGAGGTACTCCTGCCGCTGTTCCACGTACCTGTTTTAGCAAGCGTTGATATTCTTGCCCTGCTCTACGAAATGCTTTAACGGCATCTGTAGCATCACCAGTTAATATAAAACTACTTGTTGCTTGTGACATTTATATATTCCCTATTAAGACTTAAAGGTAAATTGACCACCAGTTGGTCTACCTGTTGTGGGATCAACACTTCCTCTAGGTAATCTATACACAACTACAGCATAGCCCCTATTCCTATGACTGGTTTTTATTGGTTTAGAAACTTGCTGTTGACCATCTGACATGACCGAATCAATAGCATCTTGAATGATTTGTAAAGTTCTAGTTCCTGCGGTTTGGTAATTACTATCAAATAAATCATCTACGATAAAGTTAGGATTTGCTTTTGTCATACCAAATTTTGCAATATGCCTAATAACATTAAACATTTCTCTACCTTCTGGAATACCTTTACTTCTAGCCCATTCCATAAGGTTTGATCTAAATTCTCCTGTACCCCCTGCATCCATTGCACCCATTTGATTTGATCTAAGTTTTGCTCTACCCATACCTTCAGGACTATCTCTACGTTGACCACCTAAAATTTGGCTATTATAAAAAGCACTATGTCTAGGAGAAGCATCTTTAGTATGATGAATATTACGAATATTTGGGTCTTGTTCAGCTATGCTTTCACCTGAACCTGCCGGTGAAGCTCCATGATCTAGATAATATATTTTTGAAAAAGGCGTTCCATCATTTGAAGAGGCTCCTCCATCGTCAGCCCAAAATATATTAATTTCCCCTCTAGGATCAATTTGAATATCCCAGTTAGCGTCATTGTTTATTGAGCCACCTAGTCGACCTGTAGCTTCAATAGGAAAGCCTTTTCCTTTTGATTGAGGTGAGCTATATCTATTATTTAGTTCTAATTGCATTCCCTCTCTAATCCTAATAGCAATTAAATTTAAATCAGACAATATCTGATCGTCAAAATTACTAATATAAGAATCAATTGAATCTATAAGATTAGTATTAAAAGGAATATTATTTACAGGCATTATCTTCTTCTGCCTCTTCCTCTAGCTGTAGGAGTTGACCTATTCATTTTAGCCTTATGTCTTTGATCTTGAACTTTCGTTTGTGCATTCTTTCCTACTACCCATTCTTTCACCCTCATAATATCCCATACTGTTGCATTTGCTCGTACATCCCACGGTGTAGTTCCTAACTGTTCTGCCAGAGCAACATCCCACATTTCATGTGGAATTGGACTACCACCATTAGAAGTCATAGATGCTATGAGGTTTCTCCTAAATCCGATGTATCAGGTAAATCATGTCCCATATCTTCAGTCATCTTAGTGATAATAAAATTTACAAATGTATTTGGTAACTTACCTACACTTTGCATATCCTGTGCAGGAACAGGCATAATTGGCCCACCTTCTTCTTCTGGTATATTCCATTCGATCACCATCTTCTCAAACATGTCTTCAACATATTCTGAATCAGGTCTAGTTAAATCCCTATCATCTCCAAATAAAATTTTTACATCTGAATATTTCATTCCTTGTAATAGGCGTATGTCTACCCAATATTCTGGTGATCCTACCTCACTTAATGTTATACGTGTTTTTGATTTTGGTAATGGCATTGACCGATTCCTCTCTCGTTGTTGTAACCATAAAAGACCCATTTGATAAATACGATATTACCTTTAGACTTCCATGAACTCGTTTGATTTCAACTCTCTCAACTTCAAACCTCTCACTTTCTAAAGTAAAAGAGTATAAGATTTCTGATTTCTCTCTCTTGCTACATAGCCTTCTAACTTGATCTAATATATCTCCTTGCCAATAATATTGTTGACCTTCACGTTCTAATGGAGGAAGTAGACCTTCTCCTCTCCAGTATCCTAAAGTTCTTCTACTTAGAGAGAATCCTTCTCCCTCTAGTTCATCTATTACTTCATCTTGAGTAAACTGTAAGCCTTGCACTACTACTGTAACCTTTGCTTAAAACAAGATAGTATTCGTCAATACTACCTTGCGAGAGAGAGGAGACTAATAAGTTGGGGGTGTTGTGGCATTAACCCCTGATTCTGTAAGCTGAACTTCTACAGGTGATTTATTTGTAGCAGTAGCAGTTGTACCATCATAAGTATCACCACTTACAGGAAGAGCGGATGCAGTTGTTAATGCTCTAGCTGAAATTGAAATAGTTGAATAAGCACCACTTGTATCTAATTCTAATGGAGATTCAAATGGACTAGAAGCTGCCATTCCAATAATAACTGATCTTTCACTATTATCATCTTCAGTTCCCTGAGAAATAGCTACCTGAGTCTTCTTGCCTCCACCCATTTGTATGGCTTGGTTAGCACTTGAAAGAACACCACTTGAATTTCGATTACGTAAGAATGCAAGTTCTGTAGCATTAACTTCAGCAACTGTACTCCAAGTTACTGCTAATGGGCCAAGATAAACATCACTATAGTCCTGAGTATTTCCAAGTGTATATATAGTAGATGCTTCTCTTGTCATTGTTAATTCAAAAGATATCAATCGTGCATCATTTCCAGTAAGAGTTGTTCCCATAAGCGTGGGTTGATACTTAGCTGTGCCACTAGCACTATTAGCCCAACCTAAAGCAATATCATTGCTTAAAGTTTTTGTTTGGCGAATTGTAGTTTCAGCACTAACAACAGTAGCAGGTTGTCCAGTTAAACTAGCAGTTACTGTTACAGCACCTTCACCTGCATTTAATGACATACCCATATCAGTTACACGACAATCTAGCCATTGAGCATCGCCTTCACCACCAATAATATTTCTAGCTATCGAAAGATATTCTTTTGTATTACCCAATCGAAAGTATGAATCCATTGTTGTTTTAGTAGCAGCAACTCTCTGATGCCTCATGGATGCTCTTTTTTCTGTTGTATCTGGTGTTTCTCCAGTTGCAGGTAAAGCCCCTCCTCCTGTACTAAGAAAATTTCTCAGAAGGATTCCAAACACACTTCCTGTTGCTAGGGTTGCAGGAGTGCTTGCTCCATACATCAATGGAAACTCAAGAGTAATTTCTGTAAAACCTACTCCTTGATAAGCACCGAAATCCATTGCGTCTGTACCACGCCTACCAGTATCGAGTATTTGTTCAAAGTTTTCAGTAGCGGAAAATGAACCTACATCTGTAACTACAATATCGAATGCACTAGCAACAGAGCCTTTAGCACTTTGCCGTCCTATTCCAATGACTTCTTTTGCACTAACTATTGCCATTTCTTAAACCTCCGCTATCTTGTATAGGAGCGTCCACTCGTTTCAATTACTACTCTATGCACATTGAATGTTGTTTGGCTTCTATACAAATATACTTCACCAAACTGTTCAAAACTAAAATTAGAAGTTACTCCATTAATAAACTCAATATTTGCATTACCTAGAATATTCTTATTCTTTTCTAGAGTCCATACAAGTTCTTCAGTTTTATCTTGTATATATTGATATGAACGATTAAAGTCACCATGAAACGCCATTCCTGTGACCATCATACCATGAACCATTTCATACTGATATTGATTTGAAATCGCATCTGTAGAAACTGCCATACGATTTCTACGCATAAACCAACCTTCATATTCTGGTTGGGCTAAATCTTTATGGACTGCAAGTTTATTTAAAAAATCTATATCAGTTGTTACAGGTTCAAGTTCTTCAGTAAAAACATTTTCACATTCAATAGAATCCAATAGTTTTGATAAAGCATCTTCTAGGACAGGACGTATAAATATATTATTACTAGTATCAGAAGCATTTCCTGTAACCATTAATTATGTTCCTGAGAAAGAATGGAACATATAATTATCACCTGTTACATATCGCTGATCAAATTCTCTAGATGCACTAGCACCCACAATGTCAGCACCACCTAATTCACGAACATATTTTTCACGAAAATGATCTCCAACATTTCTAAATCCACTACTCTTATTATTCATAGAAATATAAGAAGCTCCGGCAGGTGGATCAATTGCTTTCTCTGCATGAAATTGAAGGGTAGAGGCGAGTTCGGAAACAGCTAGAAACACTACTGCTTTTTCATGTTGACTAGGCAAGGTAGAGGTTGTTGAGTCAAGCGTGTGCCTAGTTGTATAAGTGATAAGCAATGTTGTACTAGCAGAAGGAGAGTGATTAGGAAAATAGAAGTATCTAGTAGACGCATCTCTATAATATTTCCAATCTCCATTATCTTCAGACATAAACTGAGGATGCTCATCACTACCTATTCTAGAACTGGCATCATAGTCAATAGATAAGATAGTGGAGAAATCATTCTCCCAAGAAGCTAAGTTGGTTAAGGGGTAATACTTGCCACTATCTCCAACCTCACTCTCTACCACAATTTGGGGAAAGTCTCGTGAATATACAGTTATTGCCTGTGCAATAGCTTGATCAACGGCATTATCCCCAACTTCATTTTCACCTGTAAAAAAAGGAAATGTTCCAGTAATATTTCTCATCTCTGAACGTAAGGTTTCCAGAGTAGTAGCCATCTTATCCCTTTAGAACTATCTTTGCGGTTACTGTCATAGATGGTGAACTTGATCCACCAACTGTAGGATTTAATCTAATATATTTTCCCATTGAGTTAGTAATCTTTACAACAGGAGCATAGTAATCAACTGTAGGATCACTAATTTGAGTTACATCAGAATCTTTATGCCACTCACCATTATCATGTGAGGTTTCAACATCAAAGTCTATGGTTGGACTTGTTCCTGATTTAGCAGTTACCTTGATATAGATCGAGGCTTCGGTAAATCTCCCACACTCAACAGAAGAAGAGGATGTGCCTGTAGCAGATATAACTTGATCGGAATATAGTGTTCTACTAACATCCTGTACTGCCATTAGCCTATCTCCTGATAAAATACATCTACACCTTCTCCACTTGTATCAACATCAATCCATATATTTCTTAGATCAATTCCTGTGTGGTTTCCTGAATACATTGGAGCTTCAAAGGTTATTGTTTGATTAGCATCTAGGTCAGGATATGTGTTAGCAACATCTGCATCCCCAAGATAGATATCATTAGTGTTACCTTTCTTGGCTCTAAAAGTAACTGAGGAGACAAGTATAGTAGAAGTAGCAATTCGTTCTGCTGTCCCTGCTGTTGTTACATTCTTAACGAATGAATTAGCCATTTCTATCTCCTATTTTTTAAGACTAAGGCAAGTAGTTGTTCTTACCTTTGCTAAGAGTTTAGCGTTCTTTTGAACTTTAGTACATTGAATACAAGTACATGCTTTGGGTTTTCGTGTTCTGCGAGGTTTATTTTCTGTAGCCATAATATATCCTTAAAAAAATAAGAGGAGAGGGAGAGATGAAACTCCCTCTCCCCTAGCTTACCATCGGGGGTTGCTAGCTATTAAGCTACAACGTTCCCAAATAATCCTCTGTAGTCAGCTATTGTCGTAGCCCACTCATGCCTGATCTTAATGCTCTGAACATCATTGGTGAATGTATCACCTTGTGTCTCATCGTTCTGAACAAAGAGTTCTGGCTCTTGGTTTCCATTAAGGAATGCTACAGTTATTCCAGCAGCTTGACTTGGATCAGCAGCCAAGTACCAGTTATTTGCATCTGTCCAAGCATCAACAACAATCAGACCCATACCACTAAATCTTGTTACATCTTCATCATCATCGGTATTAGCGAGAATCTGAGTTATAACCTGACTAGAAGGCCCAACTATTCTAGAAGCAAGTCCTTCCAGTTCATTTGGTATCAAGAGCCATGCAGGTTTATTTGCGGCTCCAAGAACATCAGCCCCTGCACCAAACTTTGTCTGTGATCGCATTACTTGATTTGCAGACGAAAGAGTTGCATGAGTAAGAGCCGCTGTACCAATGTTTCCACCATGACCTGCCACAAACAGGTCTTGACCTGCATATGTAGTTCCTGCACCTGCATTAGCAGTGAAGTGAGCAAACACACCATCATAAAGAGTTCGAGCGGCAGATCGAGCTAGTTCTTTTGGAACTTCAGCTATAGCACTAATATTGTCATTCAGTACCAATTCTCTTGTAATCTGGTATGCAATTCCACCACGCTTTTCCATCGTGATGGTTGTCTCTTCATCTGTAGGATCGGTTAGGTTAGCATAAGCCGCACCTTCGGCAACAACTGCCAGATTAGCAAATCCACCAACTTTGATGTCTCTGTATGCCTGATAGTCATTAACGCTGATAATCCTAGAAATTTTCTTCCAGTCATCATATTGCGTTATGTTGTCATAGTTTTTCAGAAGTGCTTTGTGCATTCTGTCAGCAGTAACTTCACCCCAATCTGAGGTATCAAAGGCTTCTGTATATATTCGTTTTACAGCCTCTTCACGCCAAGATGCGTATCCATTACCACCCTTATTCCAAGATTCCCAAACTTCTTCACGACCAATCTCTAGGGGGTTCTTTCCAGTCCAGTCACAATATGCTTCTGTAAAGGTTCGATAACCATTGATTCGCTCACCACTTGGGAGCTTGATACTACGTGAAGTTTCAAAGCTAGCATCAATTCGAGCCAGTTTCTTGTCAGCCTCATCGGTAGCTACTTTACCGCTTTCTTTAGTAATATTTTCGACAGCTACTTTGGATACAGATGCAAGATAATCTTTTTCATCTGCAATAGCTTTCTGAACTTGGTCAGCGTTAAAAGATGTTCCAGTAAAGTGAGTTCGTATTCGTTCCGCAGCTATTTCTGGCAAAGAAGCATTAGTAAGTGCTGAAGTGAGAAGAGTTGCGTTCAACTGTGTAAGTGCCTCAGACACTTTTTCAGCAGTCTTATCTTCTGCTACTGCTTCAACAGTTACTTCCTCTGCTACTTCCTCGTCCTTTGTAACAGACTCTTTAAATTCTGTTACAGCCTTTGAGGAGGCTTTTGCAAGAAGTTCCTGCAATCTATCTTCAGACATTTCCATTTCCTTATCCTCCTTCAGAGGGTCTACTTGAATAATTTCTTCCGACTCTGCAACGGCAAGAAATTTGCCCCCTGCCGCAGGTTCTCTCACTAAATCCACAGAATCGGCTCTTACCAATTGTAAAGCAGTTTCTGTTTTTGAGACTATATCATGTTGCCATCGTCCTTCAGCAACAATACTAAACCCTACTACTGAATGCAGTACACCTTCGTGATGAAGGTCTAATAGGGTATCTTTAAGTATTGGATCAGAAACATGGAATGTAGCATCAAGTCCATCTGGAACTGCATCTACATTCTTAATGAATCCAACGATACTTCTAACTCCACGTTCATGTTGTGCATGATCAGGCCCATTTCCTGCATGAACAGGAACACCTTCAAATACACCTTTATCTCTATGAAGTACATTTAAAGGATATGTTCTATTGTTCTTGGAAGTTCCTGCACTAATAATGCGAACACGCCAATCACTTGAGGTTCCTTCTATAGGACTAGCTTCAAAGCTAAACATCCTTTTAGTAACCTGATTACTTTCAGTCATTTTTTTGGCTTCTTCTTCTTGTACATCAGAATCCTTTAACCTAGCAGTACATACCGCATAAGCGGCAGCTTTTTTATCTTCCCCATCTTTAGGTTTAAAGTCAGGGTCATCTAGTAAAGTTTGTACACAGTCTTCAAGTTCTTTAGGCAAAAGAAATAACTCCTACATAAACAATATCGATTTTAAATTGAAATTAACGTACTTGTCAATCATAACTATATACTATTTATTAAATTACGGTCTAGATATGAATAATATGTAAATCCATTTATATCTTCAGACTCAGATGTTATTTTAAATAATTCACTCAAATCTGCATCTATATCATATAGACCACGTTTTTCTTTTGGCTCATCTAATCCTGCATCTATTCCACTTAAACCAAGATGTCTAGCAAATACTCTTCTAGCTTCTTCTGTATCCATAAATCCATTTGATACAGCATCTTTCAATGCTGTGCCAATACTTCTGATTGCAATTGCATTAGCTCTTTGATCTCTGAACGAAACCTCTGGCATACGTAGGTAAAATGAAGCAGACTCTATAGAAGCAAGAGTAGAATCATTCCTTCTCATATCTTGTCTTAATCTTCCATGAACAATTGCTTGATCTAGGACAAACCTAAATATTCTAGACATAATATGAGCAATATACTTTTGTCTCATTTTAAGATGTCTATAAGCAGGTTCGGTCATTTCAGGAGCGGATGCCCTTGATGTTAAAGATTCAGCAAACCAGATAGGTGGTAAACCTGCACCTGCAAGAACGTGGTTCTTTAATACGCTAGCAAGACTTGCACTATCCTCTAGCTTTAAGTCTGGAGTCTGGAAATTCATGCTCACGTTTTCATTGTGTGCAAATCTTTCTCCGGGCTTTAAAGCCTTTTGATTTCTTAACCATTCTTTAATCTGCTGTTCGTTTTTACCTTGAAGTGTGACATCTAGAACATACTTAGAACTTTCTATAGCTTTCTCTACAGAACTAAACAAAAACTGATCATGTGCATCTATCCAGTCCATATCTGGTAGAAGGTCTGACCAACCTCTATTAGCAGTCATAGGATTATTAATAGTGAAGAATAAACATGAGCCTGCAATTTGGACTTTGTATTTACGTCCTTCTACAGGCTCAATTAAATCACCTTTAGAAAAATCTCCGCCTTCTATAGTTCCACAGTTTAATCCAACCAATCTTCCATATTCTTTATGTCCAACAGGCATAGAAGAAACATCAATAATTTTATATGCTCTACGATAATCTTCTTTAGGCATCTTTCTAAGAATAACTAACTGTTGCTTCATGTTATTCTCAGGATTCTCAACAATAGTTTCTATAAGTGAAGTATCTATATTTCCAAGAGTGACATGACCATTGTTCTCATTAACATAAACTGGAACGCAAAGCTCTCCAGTTAATCCTAAGTCTCGAACTCTAGAAAACTGATTGATTGTCCAGTTATTCGTTGGGTCAGTCCAATGAGCATCTAATACTTCTTTTACATTACGATCTTCAGCAACGTATTTAATCCCATCGCCAATTACGTATTCTGCTGTGAGATCAATAATACGTTTTGCGATAGGGTTACTCTTATAGAAGTAATGTGCATAGTCAGTAGATTGCTGTTGAGTTAATGATGGAAGGTTGCGTTCTTTACCAGAACTTCCAAGAGGTTTCCACAAATATGAGTCAGGGTCAGAGTCATTAGAATAAGATATTGCTTCTTCTTTGACTCCACCAGTTAATACTTGCCATGATTCTCTAACACGTTCAAACATTATATTCTCAGCCCCCTATGGAAAAGACTGCTTCTTCCAGAAAGAGATAACACTCGATCTCTTGATGATTCCTCTTCATGATACAGTTCTTCTGGAGTTTCATCCAGTAATAAATCCAAACTACTTACAGAAGCGGCCTCAACACTTGAAGTTAGGTTATGAGTAGCAATCCATAACGCATCCAATATATCATCTCGTCCACCTCTAGGGAATGAAGAATATTCCTGTTGGAATTCCCTAAACCCTAGCTCTGAAGACATATTCATACTATCGCCTCTTCTTTCACCTTTAAATACAATACTTCCATTAGCTATAAAAGGAATAATCGCATCGTAGCGTTGTGCCTTAGAACCTTTAGGTGTAACTGTTTCAATAGGCATAGAACCTCTAGGATCATTTCTAGTATTTTCAATTAAGTGTTGGGTTGTAGCTTGCTGTGGCCCATTTGTTTCTAGGATTACTCTTGATATATTTAATCCTCTGCTACGCCACTTTTGATATTGAGCATGTAAAAACTCAAGATGTTTAGGTGCAGAGATGTTAGCAAATGCAAAATCAAGAATATAAATTATTCCAGTATTTGGGTCTTTACCTGCTGTGCAATGTCCAAAGTAATCTGCATTACGTCTTTCACTTGTTGCAGGATCACCACCTTGAACACCAGTTAAAGTATGAATAGGAGGGATAGTTACGTCATCATAAAAGTGTAACCAATCAACATCAAACTTTACTCCTTTCATTCCACTAGGATCATTTTGATATTGAGCATTAAATAATGCAGGTGGCATTGATTTACGTTTTTTCTCTAGCCATTCAAGAGGACGTTGATCCTCCCATAAAACTGAACCATCTGGTTGAATAGCTTGGTACAATCTAACGCCCATTGTCTATCTCATAAGGAATAGCATCTTCTTCTGCTTTCCAATACATATACGATCTAATCTTATGAACTGCTATAACTGTTGTAGATATAGCAATAATAGAGAGTAGTGTTTTCCACTTCATGCTGTAGCCTCTATAATTTCTGGATATAAATCTGTATATAGTTTTTCGGTATCAAATATAGGAATTAATTCTGCATATAAATCATCATAATGAAATCTAGTTCCAAGAAATACTTGTTGTCCTGTAGGTAAGAGCATCGGATCAAACGACATCCAGAATTTTGCAGAGACATTATGTCTGCTTGTTTCACTCTGGCTATTCTCAAAAGAAACCACATCATCATATACCTGTAATGTAGATCGACCACCTTCAACGCTTGTTGTTATTCCAAATGCCGCAAATGTAGCATCACGCTGTATATTTCCAGATTCCCAAGCTGCTGTTTGATCACGCATCACTTCAAAGCGATCTGTTTTCCATGTGTAATCATTATTGTTCTCTGGATATAAATTTCCAAACATATCAATGTATCTTTGGTTAAACCTAATACAGCTTTCAATTTTTCCCATTCGTTCTATAGCTAGACTGATAACTGATGATATGACTTGAACCATCTCTAGGGGATTACGACCAACTTTCCATAAAGGAAAAGATTCAGCGGCTAAAGCAGTTTTACCATGATTTCTAGGGGCTAGTATGAGTAATGGATTTACATCACTATTATCAGGATTCTCATGACCTTCTTTTAATGTCTCCATTATTTCCCATTGGAATTTAGGTAGCTTTTGATTAAAGATATATTCATGAAAATAAGCAGGATGATCATATGCACGTTCTTCAGCAAGGCTTCTTTCTTTCATTCCAGATAAAAGAGATATACTTTCCATATCAGCAATTTTTCTAGGCATTAGACTTCAAGCTCTACATAGCCATTCTTAGTCCACCTATACCAATCTCCTGTACAGCGACTAAAGGCTTTCTTTCCTTTGCAATTACAGTCTCCTTCTTCTTTAGCCCAAACTCCTTGCTCGTCTTTTTTCCCACCGAAATATGGCCTAGCATGTCCTTCATCTATAAGCATTTGATTAAAAGACAAGCCATCATTCAACTCTGTATTTAAATAACCAAGAATGCGTCCAAATTTTCCTTTACCCTCTTTAGTAGTTTCCAGAACTATATATCCTTTATTCTCTTTAACAAGTTCTTTCAATCTAGCTTTACTTTTATTACCTAGAATCTTTTCTCGCTTGTTAGAAGTTCTAGACTCTGGAGTATCTATACCCATAAGTCTAACCCTTTCACCTCTAATCCACATATGAAATCCAAGATCAACATCTACATCAACAGTATCTCCATCTATTACTCTTGTAACTTTGACTTTATATTGAAACACTATAGTTCTCCTACTCGTTTAATAGCATCAATAGCTTGATCTCTTTGATTGTGTAACTTAAGACAATGAGGACATTCATTACGCAAGACTTGTCCAATAGCAAGTTGGATTTGATTCATATAATCTCTAACCCTTTGTCTCGTTATAGTAGAACCTGCAATCTGAAGGACTTCATATTTACGTTTTATACTTGCAGTAATCTTATCTACAAGATTAACAAGGCTTTTAGTTTGAGCATCAATCATTTCAAAGTCAGTTCCAAACTCAAGTATATCTAGGGTTTCTTCATCAACAACTTTTTCACCATACTTTTCTACAAGTATCTTTAGCATTGCTCTTAATAGAACTATCTCTCCATCTAAGTTATCTAGCTCACCTCTTTTTTCTTCATCTTGAAGATGATTCCTAAGACGTTCATTTCGTGCTATCCCAGAATAGATCACTCTTCCTTTATTAGGTAAAGCAATCTCCATTCTTTCTTCAGAGTCATGATACTTACATGGGCCATATCCAACATGATCTGTTCCCCAACCTGCACTAAAGCGACATATACCACTTAACTTTTTTCCACGACCACATATTGGATCACCTTCTTCTGAAAGTTGTGGATCACCATAATGTTCTTCTAGCTCCGAAAGTGTTTTATTAGCCATAGTATCCTTATTGTGTAGCAGGTTCTGCTATTGTTACTTCTACGTTATCACTAATGGTCATGTTAGCTGCTGTGACGTTTGTTGCTATAACAAATTCTTTGGTAGCGAATCCATTTCCTTGTCCGATTTCATTCAATTCAATTCGCATAGTTCCAACATTCATCTTAGAAAGGACACACTCGCCCCCTTTAGTTAATAAATTGCTTAACTTCAATGTACCTACTTTACCGTTTACACCTGACGTTGGGGCTTGAATCCAGATACGGTCATATGTACCACCTGAAGTTACCATAGCATCTGCTTGATGATGTCCGCCGCCTATGGCTCGCATCCTGCTTGTACCCGGAGAAGGTGCTATTGACTGTCCATCCGAGGCATTGCCTATAACTATGAGCGTATGGGCTTGTATGTCAGTTAAAGTGAGTTTCTTACACCTACTCTTCTCAAAGATCAATTCACCGACTTCAAGTCGAGTTCCTGAAAATGAAGGGCTAGATGTAGTTGGGTTCCCACTAATCTGAACAACATTTTGTTCTCCTGAAGGTAATGCTGATCCTGTAAATGCCGTACCCACGCTAACATTCTCTATAGTTATTTCTCGTACTGGAGTATTGCCTAAATCAATTCTAAGAGTATTTTGTTTCTCATCTGTAAAATAAGGTAAGTCCATAGGAGCTTCATAGTAACCTGAGTCACCATTAGCAAATGATTTTTCCGCTAACAGAGTCTCATTTACTATAACTCCAGTTCCTGCGGTTGATCCAACTGCTAATAAAGAAATTGCCATCTGTGGACTTAGCCCGAAAGCACGAAGTAATGTATAGGGAGATTTGGCAATATTAAAAATTGTTTTCCATTTTTGGGATTCTGAATTTAGATACTCAATCTTTGCGAGGATCCAATTTCTCCATATAACTATCTTCTTATAAGCATGAATTGGTAATCTAACAACTGCCATAGGAGTAGCTTTAATTTTCTTACCCCATGTTTTAAAACTATGTATATGGAGTAGAAATCCCATGAGAATTAATATGATTGATCCAACTAACGTAGGAATAAGATTGAGATTAAAGAAACCTACTATATCTTGAACTAGAACTGTATTTACATTAAGCCAAGCTCCAGTCCAGAATATATTCTCTAATTTAAATGGCAGGATAGGAGTAATCCATTTTGTAGGATCAATATAACTAATAAATAAACCTACGCCACCAGTTATAATAAAGAGAGTAGTAAGAATGTTTTTAAAGATCATTCCAACTATCCTAAAAGGAAATGATATGTGAACTGTTGGAAGGGTGACCTGTGGCATCCTTATATTAACTCTTGGCATAACAAAACACTTTTTAGCAACCTGCTTTACCTTGTTAACAAATCTCATGTTTACTATTCTCCATAGTTACCATATTTTCTGGTATCACCATACCCTTCAGCACCTAAATTTTTAAGAGCATCATTAATGCCCATATGATCTGACATGATAGTTCGCATTTCATTTTCTGCAACAGCTATAATTCTTTCAGCCTCATCAAGTCTCCAATCCATATCCTTTATTTCTTGCTTTCGCTCACCCACAGATTCCTTTAAAAGTTGTATCTCAGTATAGATACCATCTAAGCTAATAGGTTGCTGTATGTTATTAAACTCACTATGGAAATGTGAATCCGAACTTACAATATCGTATTCAGGATGGAAGTGTTGCTGTTGATCGTGAAAGTGTTCTGGGGCTTGGGGGTTATCAGTAACCTGACGTATCTTCTCATTTATATCCCATAAACTAGATTCAAGGTTTTGAACATTTGTTTCTAACACAGCAATAGAAGTATCAGTCATAGACATTTGCATATCAGCAACCACATGATCCAGATTAGTGACCGTACTGTCTAGTTGAGCGACATACCAAATGATTCCAAACGCTTGGGCAATTATGGCTATAACAATGCCTATGGATACCTTCATATTTTTAATATCCACTATATTCTCATACCTTGTTGCAATCTGAATTCATTCTGAAACTATTCTATCACGATACTTATTGACTTAATTATATATAGTTAGTATCTTGTTGCATTCGGTTTATAGTATGTACTTTTTTGATGCTTCCCTTATATTAAAAAAAAAAATGCCAATAGAATCTATAATAGATTCATGCCGTGCAACAAATCGAAACAAAGAAAGGGAGAAAAGGAAATGACAAAAGAAATCCAAACAGAAGTTGTAGAGAAGTTTTATATTAAGGATGGACAAGTCAATCCAACCATTGGATTAAAGGATTACGAAAGTATTCCAGACTTCTTAAAATCTATGGTCGTTGCGAAAGTAACAATAGTTAATGGTAAAACAACTTTAACTAATCATGATGGGTCGATCATGAACAAGGATCAAGGAAATGTAGCAAGGAAACATTTTAATTCCTTGGTTCAGTCTGAGTATGCAAAGAATAGAGACGATCAATTTATTCTTGACACGATAGAAAAGACAGACCTCTTGATTGAAATGGTTAAAGATAATCCCGATATGGTCAAGTTGATAAACGAAATATTTACAGCCTCAGGAAACAATGATCAACAGATACACACAATAAAATTAATGGGCGCAGTTCATAAAGAAAGTAAAAGGTTGGAACTTGCTACTAATAATTTAGACGATGAATGGGAGCATCGCAACAACGAAAATTTTCCACTAGGCAAAGTCTTTGCAACGAAGAAAAAGTCTGGTAAAGCCTATAATCCTTATTCAGAAATTCAGGCAGAACTTGAAATTCAATTTCCAGAATTATATATAAAATAATAATAAATAAATAAAAAAGTCCTGAGCATGACTTTAAACTGCTCTCAGGAAAAAACTTGATTTTATTTCTAAAAATTTATTTTTTATTTTTTTTATTTTTTTTATTTTTTATTTTTAAAAATTTTCCTCCAAGGAACCTAAATAAATATTCGTCAGCCGCAAAATAATTATGAAAATTAGAAAATATATAAATCCTTATGAGCCCTTCCAAATAAAAAATATTAACTCGATGGGCGATATTTACAGATTATATATTCTTGATCCTGAGTACGATTACTTAAACTGCTCGTTTCAATTGACAATTAAAATTATAGGAACAAGAAAATGTGCATAAATTGCAACATATCTTTAGAAGAAAATACACATTGTCCTTATTGTTTTGCTTGTAATTTTTGTGAAAATGTTTGTAGTAATCAGTATTGTGAAGAAGAAAATATCTAGGGAAAAAGGGAGAAAAAATGTCACAAGAAAATATTAATAGTTTATGGAAGGAAGAGCAGGAATTTACACAATCTAGTATTACTAGAAGATTAAAAGAAGATTGTGATATTCCTAGTGATTTAGATATTGCAAAAGAAATCTCTAGTAAAACTTTTGGAAAAGAATTTACTTTTAAACATTTATTTGTTAATGGTGAAAGTTGGACATTTAATGGTTTAACTAAAGATGAAAGAGAAAAGATAAATAATTTAAGTAGAGCGCATAAGTTAGATTTATTTTGTAAATTATTTGGACAAAAGAATTATGTTAGTGGTTTAGCCACAGATGAATTAGGTTTACCACATGAAAAAGAATTAACACATAAATTTTCTATTCCATTTGATAGTTCTATTTTTCTAGAATATAAAAATCAATTACAAATAAACGATCCAAATATACAAAATAAATTTGATACTCAAAGTAAATGGGATAATCCTCAAAGTTATTCTCAATATTATTCAAGAGCATATCTAGATGATATTGAAATAGTTTGGAATTTTATTTATCAGAAAAAAACTACTAGAGGATATCTTAATCCTGATAAGCAACTTCTTTTAGGTTTGGTTCAATATTTAATTAATAGATTACAAAAATTAATAAATGATGATCAGGAATTTAATAGGAAGAATAAATTTAACTTTCTTCATCCAGAGTTTAAAGATAATTTATTTTATTTAACAATTGCAAAAGGTATTTTTAATACATTATTTCAACAACATCATACTTATTATAGAAAATTCCTTACTAAATCTCAGGTTGAAGATTTATTTTTTAAATATAAATGGACTGAAGTTAATACAGATTTAGGAATCTCAGAAATAAGTTGGTTGATTAAACAATTAAATGATTCAACTAATAAGAAAATATTAAATCCAGATGAAATTCTCAGGCCATATAACAAATATAAAGAAGAAACAGAAAAGATAAATACAACATTAAACGTAATAGAACTTGCAGTAAAGAAAGAATTTTTCAACGTTAAATAATTAATCAGAAGGGAAATAAAATAATGACAAATCCACAGAAAAAAATAAATCATAAAGATTCTTTAGAAGTTCAAACTAAAAATGCTATATATAACGTTATTAGTGACAAACTTAATCTAGCAGAAAAATTGCAAGAAATTAAAGATGAAATAGCTGAATGCAGATCAAGTATTGAAACTTATAATAATAATTTAGAAGATCAAGAAAGTCTTCTTATTGAGTTAATCGATGAAATTAATTCAACTGATTCTCCGAGATTATTAATAAATGGAAAACTCATGGAAGTGAGAATTGATATTAAAGAAATAACTCTTGATGAATATGACGAATATATTGTGAAGAATAATCTGTAAATCTTTGAGATCATTAAATAAAAATGTTTAAAAATAAAATCTTGAGGTTAAAAAATAAATTAATCTCAAGATTTTTCCTTAAACAGGAATTAAAAAATAAATTCGTCAGGCGTAATTTTTTAGTTATCTAGGAAAAAATATCTAGGATAATTCTCTAGGGAGAAATAAAATGTCATATGAACCAAAAAACTTAGAATTATGGAAAATGCCACCAGATTATTTTGGTGAACACTTTGAAGATCATTATGTGGTTTACTCTAGGACTCGTGATTCGGATTTACTTAATATTAGTAATTTTGAATTTATTCAGAATGAATTAGAAGAACTTCAAGAAAGTTTAGCTAATAAAAGAATTTGGCAATGTTACACAATTCAACATGCAAGCCATTGGGCTGTTGGTTGGGTAGAAATAATTTATGTTCATAAAAACTCAACAGAAATATTAATTAAAGCTGATGAAATCATAGGCAACTTGGATGATTATCCTGTATTAGATGAAGAAGATTATTCTAATAGGCAAATAGAAGAATTTGAAAGTAATCTTGAAAGTGAAGTAAAAGATTTTATTTATGATCATCATGAAGAAATAGATTTTAGAAATTCTAATTATTTTATTGATGAAGCAATGGATGATCATACACAAGAATTATTAAGCGATATCTCTAGCTATATTTCAGAAGATTTAGGACATGGCGTTGGATATGACTCTGAGAATTATCCAGATGAAATAGATATTCTTTTAGCTTTTAAATTTATAGGAATATTTAGAAATCTATATGTTTTAGTTTTAGAAGCTGAGAAATCATGTAAATCTAGGGGACATAATTTATCTGATTGGACTGAAGTTCCATCAGATTATTTTTATAGAAAAGATAATCCAGAATTATTTAATACAGAAAATCTAGCATTAGTAGAAGATAAATATGAACAAGAGGGAATAGAAATTAAACAATCCTTTTCTCATTGTTTATCTTGTAATAAAGAAGTTCAAATAATTATTAAGCCTATGCCAAATGAAATAGATATAAGCGGACAGGCTGTAGCTTTAGAGTGTGTAAGTTAATTTAAAAGGAGAAAAATAATGTCACATTTTTATGGTGTATTAAGAAATAGTGTTAATCAGGATAAAACTTTAAGGGGTTTTAAAACACATGGATTTGATGGAACTCTAGCATCTTGGAATGGTGCAATAGGTGTAAGAGTTTATCAAAATTCAGACGGCAAAGATTGTTTTAGGATTTGGCAAACATCTTGGCATGGCAATGGAATTAATGAAGAAATTGCATCTGGTGTAATTGGAGAAAAAATTAATGGCGAATAACTATAAATGTTCTAGTTGTAAAAAAGTATATGAAAAGAAATGTGTTGATTTAAAGTGTAAAGACTTTAAAGGATTAGATCCTAATAACATTAGATCAGAGCATTACCATTGCATTAATTGCAATAAAGGTGGTTCTCTTTTTCCTAATGAATTAATTGACTTTTTCTCAATCTAAGAAGGAAATCAAAATGAATAAAAATATTTTAAATCCAAACAATCATTATCATCTTTTTGCAGGTGATCGTGGTTATATTCCAATATATTCAGAAACTCATAAAGAATTTTCTAGTGCTACAGAATCTTTAAAAGATTATGTGGAATTGGCAATAGATGAAATGGAAATAGATGAATCACATCCTCTAGCAAAATCTAAATTTTGGATAGATCAGGGTTACGCATCTAATTCAATTCTAGGATGCCAAATAGATAAACAAATAAATGGTAATGGATATGATGAAGAAATCTTTGAGGTAGAGTTTAATAGAGAACTTGTTTCTATTGATTATGCTCAAGTTGAAAACTGTGTTGAGGATAATTGTTTAGAGGATGAATTCCTTCCTTTTTAAATAGATTAATTGGACAAATTAGATAGTCATAGTTAAGGGTTTTAATTGACATTTTCCCATTTCCGCTTTGACTTCTCGCAAGATTTGCCATGTGGCTAAACGTGAAAGCCACACAATTATAAATCATTTAAATGGGGAAGGAATATAAAAATTGGATAAACAGGTTTTAATACGAATTGGGAAAGAAGGTGCGGAACATAATTTTCATAACATTGCTAATTATTTACCACCAATAATCTTAGTAGTTCATGATGAAAATGAAGATGATCAAATATCTTCTCATTCTATAGATGTTAGTAATGAAAAGAGTGCAAGAGAAAAAATTAGAAGTATTGTGATTTCAGCAAATGCAGAACGATATGTATTAATTGCGTCAGCCACAATTACTGAATTTATTCATAAAGCAAAAGAATTAAATAGTATTACAAGTTTAGCTTCAGAAGATTTCGATAATGTTTTAGTAGTTATTTATGTAGAAAATTCTAATGGTTATGAATCTCATATCTCTCAAGTTTCTAATCTAGGGGCTTGGTATAAAATTGATAACTTATTGTTTATGGATAACGTGATAGCAAGGAGTTGGTAAGAATGTCTCCAATAGACGGTCAAAAAGAATTATTGTTTGATTATATTTATGAACGTATGGATGATCAAGAGATTAGAGAAAGAGTTAGAGAATCAGTATTTAATGAATGGAATAAAGATAATAATTTAGTAAAAGATTTATGGGAAACATTACAAGCTGATGATGAATTTAAAAGAGAAAGAATTTATTCAGAAATAGAAAATAGAAAAGAGGAGATTACATGACACTAAATTCAAAAGAAGGTGGACTTAATGAAGTTCAAAAAGTTTTTCATTTAATAGAAGAAACTTTTGTGGGATGGGAAGAAACAATTAGACGTCAGACATCAGATGCTAATGATGAGTTTGTAATAACTAGAGGAGATTTTGAACAAATAAATACAGCAATAAAAGCTCTTCCTCATGTTATGCAGATGCTACAAATATTAACAATGGAAGCACATCTAGGTAAAAAATTAGCTGAAGATATTCAAAAGTTAATAAATAAAGAATTAGAAGAGAGAAAGAAATAGTGAAGTATATAGCAATAAGTAAATTAGTATGTACTGCTATGACTAAGCCTAATAAGTATTCATATACATTATCTAGGATGTGCAAGATTAAGCATGTAAAAGATGTTAGGGAAGGCAGAGCATTATGTTGGTTACATCTTAAAAAGTTTGATAAAGAAATGTTTGAGATTAAGCGATTATTTAATCAGTTCTTTGAATTAATAATTGCACTAGAGCCAGAAAATTTTGATAGGACTGGACATGACACATGGGCAGATAAAAGTAATAGAAGGTGGAGAATAAATTCTAAGTGGAAAGACTTAGAGAATGAGGTAGGTAGAAAAGTATATCAAGAAGAAATTTGGAGTGAATATAACAAGAAAGAAGGAGTAATTAATGTCAGATAAAAACTCGAGTTTTTATAATAATGAATTTAGTAAAAAAGATTTAGATGAATCTCTAGGAGATGATGAAGTATATCTAGGCTTTAATGGTTCAAAGAAAAAACAAACTCAAGAAGAAATAGTTTTTGATAGAGCAAGGTCTACAAGAGGAATGATTCTTATGGCTACAGCTTTACAGTTAACCATTGAAATTATGGAACAACTTCCATCTCCTTATCAGCCAATTTCAGATGTTGCAGACTATAAAAGTTTTAGAGAATACATTTGGGATTTACCAAATGAGTTCTTAATGACTACTGCTTATCCAGAAGGTTGGGATAAGAAGGTTAATTTTCCAGAAACATTATTAACTCAAAATATTTATAGAGGAAAACAAGAATGAGTAAAGAGATTAAACATACGATAGATCATAGTCCTGAGAAGATAGGGACTAGAGAAGATGGAACAGAATATAAATATATAAACATGCCTCCTGTAGTTTCAACTTTATTTAAGTTTGCTGAGGACTGTGTTAATAGAAGTAGTATTAAAGATCAAGAAGAAGGAAAGGATTTCATTATAGAAATGCTTAAGCAAGGAGAAAAACTTGCGAGTTGGATGGAAGAAGTAATTTGTAAGAACTGTAGAGATGAAGATGATCCTTCTATTCATAATTGCATGGCTGATGAACACTTTTGTGTTTCTAATTGTGATGAAAGAGTTTCAACTTGTATATGTGAATGCAATACAGAAGAAATCCTACAGATTAAATTAGATAAGCATAGAAAAGAAATCCTACATATTAAAGAGGAAAGTGATATAGAAAGACTTAGCATTTGTTGTGGTGCTGAAGAACATTCAGATGCTGAAGGGTTCTGTTGTGCATGTAATGAAGCAACACATTTTGAGGAGATGCCTATAGATTAATCACTACTCTACATAAAGTAATAGAGAGAGAGAAAAAAGAATTAAACTATTACGCTTAAATATTTGTATTAATTTAGAGAGAGAAGGAAAGTAAATGGTTGCTATAAAAGATTTATTAAAGGATAAGGATATTCCTTTTGGTGATGGAAAGATTGCTAAAGCAGGAACTCGACTCCATTCATTAATGGTTGGAGATATGGTTAGAGAGTTAGAGGCTAAGCAGGATGAAGAATGGGAAGAATATCAAAGGGATATTGCCTCTGCTATAAACACAATGACTGATTTAATTGCTGATGAAACTGTTGAGGCTGTAGTTCTAAAGAAAAAAGATGATGAATTTACAGTTGAACTTGTTGATAATGTGAGAAAAATAGTTATTAAGTCACGAGTTGGAAAACTAAAGACTCAAGATTCTGAAGAGGCAGAATAATCACTTTACTGGAAAGAGGAGATTTATTAAAACATTTCTCCTCTTTTCTTTTACAAAAAATCCATGAAGAAAAATTCATGAATTAATCGGCATAAAAATTACTCTAGGAACGGTTGACAAGTGAAACCGCTATGAGATATAATTCTAGTCCGATGGAGTCAGGATGAAATTAAGCAGACCTATAACTTTAAAAGAATATATAGGACAAGAAAAAACTAAGAAATCTATTAAGGTTTCTTTACAAGCATCAAAGAAAAGAAACGATGCCTTCCCTCACGTACTTTTGCATGGAGGAAGTGGACTTGGAAAAACAACATTAGCGTACACAATAGCTAATGAATTTGGTTCTAAGTGCAGAACATTTCTAGCACCTACTATTAAATCTCCAGAAGTATTAGAGGTTGCATTACTTAAATGTACTAAGGGAGATATGATTTTTATAGATGAAGTTCATGCTCTTCCAAAGAAAACTCAGGAGTCACTTTATACAGCAATGGAAGATGGAGTAATTCATTATGATAATGGAGTAGTTGATTCTATTCAGTTAGAACCATTTACATGTATTACTGCTACTACTGATCTAGGAAAACTCACTGCACCTTTTAGAGAAAGATTTGGATTTATTTTTCCACTTAGTCCTTATTCCTATAATGAGATTGAATCAATTATAAAAATTAATATAAAGAAGTTAGATTTAAAAATTACTAATAAAGCATTAGATATGTTAGGTAAATGCTCTAGGAAAAATCCTAGAACTGCAAATAGATTAATCGAAAGATGTTATGACACAGCAACAATTAAAGATACTAGAAGTATTAGTAAAGAGATTGTTGATGAGACTATGGATAATCTTCAAATAGATCATAACGGTCTTACTACTTATGACTTATTAATCTTAGAAGCATTATGTATAAAGTTTGAAGGAAATCCAGTAGGACTTAAAAATTTATCTCTAGTGGTAAACATAGATCAGTCTGCAATAGAAACTATTTATGAGCCGTGGCTTTTGGAATTAAATTTAATAGATCGGACTCCTAGAGGGAGAATGATTACTAAAAAAGGATTGGTGTACTTTGCAGAAAACGATTCGCAAAACTCATAAGATGATTGCTATGGAATATCAATATGGAAAACACATTGATGATCTTATTCTTGAAACTCTAGCTAATTCTGAAGGTGAACAAAAAGAAGCAAGTAGAAAATTAAATATGTCTGAAGCTACTCTATGTAGATGGATACATGAACTTGATTTAACAAGAAATGTTTCTAAGATCAGAAAGAACTTTGGACTTCCACCTACAACTAGAGAACTAAGAATGGAAACTAAATCAGGAGAGGAGTTAATTTCCATTGCAGTTATTTCTCCATGTACAGAATGTGGAAAAAGATTTGAGGAATTAAAAATTCATAATGTCACAGGAGTGAATACAGGTAATGATGAACTCATTGCGGTAGTTAGAGATGAGATGAATATTAAACATTGGTTTAAACTTGATCCCTCACGAGAAGAATAACGCTTGTATCTTTATATATAAAACATAGGTGGCAGATATTTAAATTCTTCCATCTTGTATACAACATACAAGAAAGCATTATAATAAAAATAGAGAGAGTAATGTCAACTTTTCCAATAGAAGATGAGTCTATTTTGACTCTACAAACAATTCAAGAAGAATTATTTAAGTTAAATGATAGTAAAGATCAGATAACTGCAAGGATAAAAGAATTAACTGGAGAAGTTGATTCAATATTATTAACTCATTTTTATAATCTTGCTCAAGCATCAGATCGATTAGACCTATCTCCACAATCTGTATTACGTAGTATTCGTTCTAAAAGATATAAAGGAGTGAATATTGGTAATAAGTGGTATGTAAATCGTGCAGTAATTAATGATGAAGTAGAAATAAAAAGAAGATTAGAAAGGGGTGTGTAATAAATGTCAATTGAAGGAATAGACTGGAATGCAAACATAGAAGATTTAGAGCAAGATACTGTTGAAGAATGGGAATTTAATTTAAGACATTCCAACGACAAAGGAGAAAGTGATATTCTTCAAGGTCGTATTGATCCTCAACTTGGAAGAATAGTAGATGAACTTATTCAAGAATCTAAAGGTCGTGGTATTCCAATTAAAACAAGAAGTGACTTTGTTCGTCTTTCAGTATTTAGGACTGCTACTGATTTGCAAAAACATCTTAATAGCGATAACGAGCATGTATCTCATTATCTACTTCATGAAAAACAAATAATGAGTGAAGCACAAAAATCTGCAATGTTAGAAAGAGTTTTAACTTCTGTACAAATGCTTACAAAAGGTTTAGCAGTTCTTTCATCTAGTGGAAGAGAAGATTGGAATGAGGTTAATAAAAGAATTACTAACTTCCTTAAACCTGCATTAGAAATCTATGCAAGCCAACCATTTCTAGGGAAATTATATATTACAGAATTGTTTTCATATTCAAGATTTTCAGAAATCCTTGAATCATTAAAGGCAAATAAAAAGATTAGTAAAATAATTAAGGAGGCACAAAAGATATATGAATCCTAAAACTTATGGGATGCCTTATGACTTTATGAGAGAGGGTCAGCTTGAGGCAATTAAGTGGATAGAGGAAAAGGATTGGTTACTTGATAGAACATCTAAGAAGATTAAAGTTATTGAAGCACCAACTGGAACAGGTAAAACAGGATTAGTTTTATATTTATCTGCTAAAAATCCATCATTAAGAGTTCTCGTACTTTGTGCTACTAAGCTAGAACAAGAACAATATGAAGCAAATGTAACAAATAAATATGTAGGATTTACTTCTGTTAAGGGACGTAATAATTTTCATTGTCACCTTGACAGTCCAATATCTACAACAGAATGCACACATAGCACTTGCTTTGAAACTCATGTTGATACAGCTAAGTGTTCTATTCAAGGTAAGAATAAATTTATATGTCCAATAAGAAGTGAGTGTGCTTACTTCCAACAGATTGATGATATTAAACAAAAGAAAGTTATTGTAACTAATTATGCTTATGGGTTAACCATGCTTAATTATAATCCTCAAGCATTAGGAAGTTTTGATCTTATTGTTAGTGATGAAGGTCATGTGCTAGATGAAATGCTAGAGCAATTCATTCAAGTTAAATTATGGGATCGACAAATGGATCGACTCTATGGTTTGTCTATTCCAGATTTTGGAACAGTAGCACAATGGCAAAGGTGGTGTGAAGAAAATTCTTATGCAATAGATAAACTTTATGATTCAACTCATGATCTTAATGCAAGTGAAATGAGTAAAGAAGAAATAAGTCTAGCTACAAGAGCAGAGACTATAAAGGAATCTTTTGAAAGCATAAAGAGTATGGATGTTAATTGGGTTGTAGAACGACTCAGAGATTCAGTTGAATTTAAACCAGTATGGGTTACTGAACGTAGTGATGATGTTCTATTCTCACATTCACCTAAACATATTGTTATGAGTGGAACTATTCCATCTGGTGAAGAGTTAACTAAAAAGGTTGGGATTAACTCTAAGGATTTTTCTTTCTATAGATTGCCTTATACGTTTCCACCAGAGAATCGTCAGATTATATTAAGACCAACAGCATCTATGTCATCTAAGAATATTGATATGAATCTTCCTGTTATTAGAGAAAAGATAGATAAGATTATTGATAATAACTTAGATAAGAAAATATTAATCCATACAGTTAATTACAAGATTGCAAGATACATTGAGCAAAGAAGTAGACATTCAGATTACTTGTTTACTCATGATAGTAAAAGCAGGACTAGAGTTCTTAATAACTTTAAAAAAGCTACAGCCCCTGCTGTTCTGATCTCACCATCTTTTGATAAAGCAGTTGATCTGCCTGATAAAGAATGTGAATTAATTATTGTTGCTAAACTACCTTTCCCTTACTTGGGATCAAAGGTAATGCAAAAAAGACTAAGAGAATCTAGGAGGTATTACGACCATGAGACATTAGCTACCTTAATACAGATGGCAGGTAGAGGTGTAAGAAATGAGAATGATATTTGTCCCACCATCATTCTTGATTCTTCTGCACCATCATTTATTCAAAGGTGTGGGACAACTGGATTAATTCCAGACGGCATCAAAGTAGCAATTCGTAGAGAAGGAGTTTAAATGGCTACAGAACAAAATTTAAATTGGGGAAACCCAATAGAAGAGTTTCCTAGTGGTGAGTTCTTTGAGGGGGATTTCGATGGGACAATTACGTCCATAGTTTACGAAACCAATTATTCTAGGTTTCAAATTACGGTATCAGTTAACCCTGCGGAATATGAATACGAAACTAGGGGAATGGTATTTGATCCTGATACTCCAGTAGAAATACGTGGATATTATTCGATGGGTGGAACTTACGATGAAGATGATCCCACTCTAAGCACTTGGCAAATATCTAATGATGGAAAGAGTGTAACAGGTGGTGGACTTCCTAGAAGAAATACAAGAGCAGTTAAATTAATTATGGCATTACGTGAACATAGTGGTGTTGAAATGGAAGGCTCTGATTTAGGTTCTTTAGAGGGTGCAACAGTCCATTGGAAAGAAATTAAAGAGGTTGTTTTTAATCCCTCTACTCAAGAGAATGCAGATAGATTTTTTCGCTATCCTGTTTCTCCTGCATTAGGGGCGAGTGGAGATTCCTCTGCTATCACCAATCAAGCAGATTTAGATGAGGCTTATAGCCTTATACAATCTATTCTTGTTAAGAATGGTGACGAGATGATGAGGACAAGAGAACTTCCAACTAAGGCTATAGAGTTTGCTGATGAATACTCTAGTGAAATTGTTAAGTTGGCTTGTGAGACTACAACTATTGAGTCTGCAATTAGATCAGGAAAGATAGTTAGAGTTGATGAGAGAAACATAGCATTAGCCTAAGAATAATTGGGGAAATCTTTAAAGATTACGTGATTGCAAAAAAATAGAAATGTATCTCCCGATAGCAATTAAATGATTAAGCGACAATAAGGTGAAAGTCCTGATCCCCAAGTTATGGAGAGAGAGATGAAAACAAATAGAGTAGAGGAACAAGAAAGAGACTGGAATAATACTTTAACTTCTTCTTATGAAAGTAATGATAGAACTGGAGTACATGTTTCAGACTTAACACTTTGTTTACGACAAACTGCGTTATCTAGACAACATTCTCCTGTTTGGGATGAGTCTACTCTTTATCGTTTTACGATGGGACGAGCAATGGAGAAGAATTTTTTTTCCTTGTTCGCTCCCACCATGACTCAAGAATTAGAAGTTATTAAAGATGGAATAGAAGGACATATAGACTTTGCTAGTGATCCTGTTGACTTTGAATGTAAATTAACGTGGAGTAGAGAACCAGAATCTTCAGATGCTTTATTTGAATCTAAGTTCTGGTGGTTGGAACAAGCCGGTGCTTACACACATATGCGTGGAAGAACCAAGATGAATTTTGTAATTTGTTTCCTTAATCCTGTTCCTAAAATAAGATGCTATCAAGTTGAATGGGAACAAAGTGAACTCGATGAACTCTGGAAAAGGTTCCTAGAGAACAAGGAGTATTTAGAGTTTAAAGAAATACAAGGACTACTACCTAATAAAACTCCTTTGACATGGCTATGTAGAGGATGTGCATATAAGGAAGTTTGTGATGACTCTGGCTAGATTCCAATATGGATATTGCAGTATGAGAACTTGTAAAAGACCAATAGGTTATGATCCCAAGTTAGCTGTATCAGTTAAGGGTAATCCTGTATGTCCTAAGTGTGTTGAGAATATTTTAAATAGAGGTAGGAAAAGTCTAGGCAAAATGCCATTTCCAATTCTACCTAATGCGTATACAAAAGAAAGTTTTGAGAGAAAGGAATAGATGTGAATAATTTTGAGAGTTTGGAAAGTTATTTAAATAATAGACGTAGATTTGTAATGAGTGTTTGGGCAGGAACAGGAATAGGTAAAAGTTACTTTGCACTTACAGCACCTAAACCAATTTACTTTCTTAGCATGGAACCTGAAGGGCCATATTGGAGTTTACAAACTGCTTTAGATAATAAGATTATAAGTTCAGAAGATGTACATATTGATGAGATTATCAGGAGTGCATTAGGTACAAAGGATGTTCCTCTTGTAAGAACTCTTGTTGATGAAGCAAAGATTTATAGATATATGAAAGACACTATTGAGAATGTTATTTCTCAAGGTAATGACAATGGAACTCTTGTTATAGATACAGGTACTACTTGGAATCATTTAGTGCAAGAAGTAGAGATGGAAGAGATTAGTAGAAAGAGAAGTCAACAGGGTAGAGATTTATTTCCCTTTGATTATAGATATGCTAATAAAGCAATGAAGAGTTCTATAGATGCAATTAGAAACTCTAATCTTAACTGTGTGATTACTCATCACTCCAGTAGTGTTTATAACTCTCAAGGTGCTAAGACTAATCGTATTGAATACTCAGGTAATAACCAATTACCTCAATGGGTAGATTTACAAATTCAACTTAAATATTCTCCTGAGAGTAAAGAGAGATATGCAGTTGTAGATAAATGCAGAGTTGATATTGAGAAGATTGGAGAAGAGATAGACAATCCATCTTTTGATTCTGTTATTAAGGCAGTAGGTGGTGCGTAATGTTTAATCTATATGTTCCATATAAAATATCTGAATTAACAGAAAATCGTATTGAGGAAATACATAAGCTACTTGAAAATAATCCTCATATGACTCTTAAAGAAATTGGAGATACATTAGGTGTTACTAGGGAAAGAGTTAGACAAATTATTCTAGTTAATAATTATAAGTTTGAACATCCAAATAGTTTATATAGAAACCATAGAAATATTAAAAGGATTATACGTTTAGGTAAACTACCTAAGATAAGAGAATGCTCTGGATGTACTACTGCAATATCTACACAGAATAAAGGTGGAATGTGTCGTCCCTGTAGAAAAGAATCAAATCTAATTAAACTTATTTGTACTTATTGTGGAAACAAAGCAACCCTATCTTCACAAGCAAGTGCTATGAGAAGATCGCATATTAAGCGTAATAAAATTAAGAATCCAGACCTTGAGTTTTGTTCACTAGATTGTTCAAGTAAGTATGTTGGTAGACGTTTCGGAATAGGAAGCAATAGAAGAATATCAAAGGATTGGAATAAACTGTAATGATAATCATTGATTCAAATCAAGAGTCAATGACTCCAGAACTTAAACAATATATTGAAAAGGAAATTCCTGTTCTTGTTTCTCCACTCGACACAGGAGACATGATGTTTGTTGGAAAGATGAATGGAGAATCTGTAAGGATTGGAATGGAGATAAAGAAAACTCCTTCTGATCTTATGGGTAGTTTAAGAGATGGAAGATTAATGACTCAACTCCCACGATTAACAGAAGAGTTTGATATGCCTTATCTGTTGTTTGTTGGAGAGAACATTAAAGTAGATTTTAATGAAGGAAAGATACGAGAGAGATTCCATCAATCTTGGAAAACATCTTCATTCTCCTATCACTATCTTAACTCGATATTAACTCGATTTGAGGCTAGTGGTGGAAGGATTAGAACATTTGAGAATATGGAACATCTTGCAGTATTTGTTTTTTCTACATTTAGATGGTGGACTAAAGAGGTTCATACAGAAGAAGTATTTTATAGGAAGAGACATAAGTTTTTAGATTGGAAGTTAATGAGTGATCCACTTATAGAAATATATGAACGCATGGGTATAGGAGTAAAACGTGCGACTGTGTTAGCAGAGAAGTATCCAACAATGATGGACTTAGTTCTAGCTGACGAGGAAGAACTAAATTCATTAAGTAATTTTGGTAAGAAAACAGTAAGTAAAATGATGAAATTCATTAAAGGATAAAGAGAGAGATGGTTATAAAAGATAAAGAAAAGATTCAAGTGTGGAAAGAATATAAGGTTGGACTCCAGATTAATGGAGAGTTTGGTGGACAAATACCTAGAAGTAAAACAGAAATAATAAACATGATTCAAGCTAATGCTCCTAAAACTAAACCAGAAGGAGCAATCCAAAGTTTAGATGAGTTAAGTCAGGAAGTGATTTCTCAGATAGATATTCAAGATGAAGAATCAGATGATTACATTCCGGGATGGTCTACATTTAAACGTAATGCAAAGAATGAAATTATGTATGAAGGAAGGTGCGTTAGAGGACACTTAAAGGATTGTGCATTACAAGTTGCAGATTTCTTTCCTGCTATTAAACAGTTCAGAGCAAAGGTTGTTAATGCTCTCTATGTTAAGGAGAGTATGTTTAATGTCTATGACTCTTCACGTAATCCTATTGTAGAAGTGGGTGGAGTTGAGCAAAGGTTTATTCATGTTATGACAGCTAGGGGAGAACGTAATGCTATTAAGTTTTTAGATTATGTTCTTGATCCTTATATTGAATTTACTCTTATGTTAAAGAATGTAAATGCAAGACCACTACATACAATTACTTTAGAGCATATTGAAACAATGTTGGCTTATGGTTCTACTCATGGTTTAGGTGCAGAACGCTCTCAAGGATGGGGTAGATATTCTGTTACAGGAATCACAGAAATAAATTAAACCTGAGATTCGGTGTGAAGTTTACTGGTGTGAAATGAAGACAAGACACTATGTGAATCAAAATGAAATGTAGACAAGATGTTATTTTGAATGGAATGGGATGTAGACAAGATGTGATGTCTTTTATCTTGGCTTGGAGTGAAGTCGAGGGATATGTTGGAATGATATGTAAAAGATTACGAGAGATAAGATTAAGTCGATTGGCATGGCCTGTAGTCAAGAACAGAGTTCTTGTGATGTGATTTGCTATGAAGACAAGACTTGCACTTGATGTGAAGTTTAATGGATACAAGAAGTTGAGTGTATCGTTTTGTAATCAAGAAATGAGATGAGATGGAATGGAAAGTAGACAAGCAGTGAAGTTAATCGGGGTGGAGTGAAGACGAGTACCAAAGTGGCTTCATTTGTTTTGAAGACAAGGAGTCGAATGACTTGAAAGGGAATGTAGCGTAGACGAGTGGTGGAATGTGAATTCTATGTAATGAAGACAAGCAATGAAACGTAATGGATTGAAATGTGATGATCAAAAAATTAAGGGGGAATATGTGGCACAGTTAACTAAAGCAACAGGAGAGCAAGACTTTATCTATCCTAAGAATGGAAAGACTTTTATATTAGATGAAATTCAAGGGTATGTTGGAGGAAACTTCCAACATGTTCCTTTAATGAATCCATTCTCAGAGTTCGATGTAATGCTTTGTGATGAAGATGGAATAGCAAATAAAAAACCAATTAATATGTATGCAACCATACTTGCACATCAACCAATCTTGGGAGATGTAATGACTTGTAGGTTACTAGAAGGAGAGTATGTTGAGTAGCTTTAAACCATCTTGGGTTAAATCAGCAATAGGAATAGAGGATAAAAAAGAAGATAGAATAACTATTAAGAAGTTAATTAATGAGTCTCATGAAATAGCTAAGTCAAAGGGTTGGTGGGAAGAGGAAAGAGATATTCCTCATTGTCTAGCGTTAATTCATTCTGAAGTTTCAGAAGCATTAGAGGCATATAGAAAACATGGGTTAGTATCTTGGTATGAAGGTCATGACCTTAAACCAGAAGGTATAAGTTTTGAATTAGCAGATACAATTATAAGAATATGTGATCTAGCAGGTCACTTGGGTATTGATTTGGAGAAAGCTATTAAAGAAAAGATTACTTATAATAAAGGAAGGTCGTATAGGCATGGTAGTAAAAGAGCATGAATATATTAATAAATGCCCTAAGTGTACTTATGATTACATAGTCCTTGAAGACTTCCCTGTATGTATGTCATGTGGTTATGAGGAATATACTCAGCCTATTTCAAGAAAAGTTGTTCCAAAAGCTGAATACTTAAAAGGCAATGTATTTCTAGTCTCATATGATGGAATGGGAAGAGCTTACAAAAAAATAAAAATCAAAGTCATTATAGGAAAAGAAGTAGATGCTCAGTTACGTAAAACAGGAATGCCACTTATAACTCCTACTTGTCCCATGTGTTCAGAAAAGAATATTAAGATGAAACTCAGACGTAGTAGAGGTAGAACTCCACAGATTCACACTAAGCATTTTAATAAAAAATTCTATCGCAACTATCACTGTAAAAATAGACACAGTCTTTGGTTAAGTGATGGAGAGTATGAGATGACATGGCATTAAGAAGGAAGAGAGGTAAGAGTAATAAAAAACGTATTAGAGAAAAGTTTTATGTACGTAAGTTACAGAATCGACATAAGACTTGTAAGAAGAGAGGTATATATAAAATTAAGGAAGAAGCTCAAGTGGTTGCAAATGAATACAATAAAAACTATTTGTTTGCAGACATGAGAGTTTATTGGTGTGTTAGACATGAAGGTTTTCACACAGGTCATTGGAATAAATGGAATCAAAATAAAAAGGAAATAGAATGGAACTAAAAGATTTGATTGATAATGAAATACCTCAAGCACAAGGTATACAAGATTTACTTGAAGAAAGAGTTAAGATTAATGGATTTAAAAAGGAACTAGATAATAGAAGAAAAAGTATTGACTCTCAGTTGCGTAAATTTTGTGATAACAATGAAATAGATAAGCTATTAACAGATAACATTAAATTAACTATTGTATCTTCCTCTTCAGCAGGAAAGTGGGATAAGAATAAACTTGTAGTGATGTTATCAGCTATGCAATTAGAAGAAGTCTATAGTGAAGGTAAAAAATTTAAATACATAAAAGTAGAGGAACAGTAATTGATACAAAGTGATTATGTCCCTAAGATTATTAATGGTTACATAAATGGAATGAGGACAAAGGATATAGCTAAATATCTAGGCGTTGGACAAAGCACCGTACAGCGTTGGGTCAAGAAGTATAACGATAAGAAAGTTCTTGTTGAAGAGATTCCTGATCATCCTCATCATTATCTGATTGAAACTCCAAATGGAAAAACAAGTCAAGGTATATGTAAGTATTGTTTACTTCAAAAAGACTTTAATAATGTAGGTCAAGCTAATATTGCTTGGTTAAGAAATAAAGACTTAACTTAAACTCCACCAGTCCATAATTGCAGTACACCTAGATCATAAGCTGAATATCCACTAGCACCAATGTTAGTTGTGGTAACTAATGGATCAGTATTTGTAGTTTCAATTGTGTAGTAGTAATACCAATCTGTTGTATTTCCTGTTTCATTAATCATATGATTTACAAAAATAGTTTCATCATGTTTATGAGCAATCACAGGTTTATAATCTATTTCTACTCCAATTAAACGAGCATCAGCATTTCCACTAGCGTTATGAATCATTGTATCTAGGGCATGACTTCCCTCACGAGTGATTGCAAAAACTACTGGATTTAATCCTCCTGAAACAGGAAAGTTAATAGAATCTACATTTAAATCATATGTAGAATTTGTATTATTTGTAGAACTAACAATTGATGTAGAATTTGCAAATGCACCATTCAATCCTTTGTCATCTTCTAGGTTAAAAGATTGAAGATTCCAACGTACATCTAGGCCCGAAAGCGGTGGACTTATTTGACCTAAATAACCTGTAGTAAATCCACTATACCAATGAACCTTAAAAGTATTATCACTACCAATATTACTTGTATCATAATATGGAAGTCTAGCTGTAAAAAATGCAGTAGTATCTA
>CETR01047722.1_pt1 | contig 41464 bp, 41 predicted proteins | sample 531281 | NCBI WGS metagenome assembly CETR01 (sample SAMEA2622568, study PRJEB7988) | marine metagenome | biome: marine biome (ENVO:00000447); feature: mesopelagic zone (ENVO:00000213); material: "saline water (ENVO:00002010), including plankton (ENVO:xxxxxxxx)" | depth 696 m
TTCATGTATCCAAGATCAAATGCATTGGCAAAGGCTGGGTCCAAATCCGGATTTCCTTGAAAAACGTTGGTCCTACTGGATCTAGATGGAAAAGGGTTGATGAACCAACCTCTGGGTCTGTTGATCCTTCTGTTGTAACCAAGTGAAATATTCTGTGTTTTAGAAATTTCATAAACAAAGTTCACAGTAGGAAAAAGCCCTAAATAGTTCTTGTCAAAGTTTAGATCTACATCTTCTCCTACAAGCTCTTCTAGGGCCTGACTATCTATCGTTGCGTCCACTTCGCCTCGCATTTCGGTGTTTTCCAAACGCAAACCGAGCAGTACGGAAAATTTACCGTATTTGTTCCCATATTGGGTGTAAAGTGCATTTACATTTTCGTGGTACGTGAATATATTGGTTAAATCTTCGTTGGTAACAAAATTCCCTGTGCCTTGATTGATAGTGTCCAACTGGTAATCGTTCACTTCTTTTTCAAAGGTACCTCGGTAACCCGCTTCAAATTGCGCATCGCCCATAGGCAACACATAATCGATTTGAGCCAAGATATCGTCCTGCTTTTGCTTTTCGTAAATATTTTCCAAAGCGATCAAACTATCACTTGGAATGGTACGGTCTTCACGAATGGCCGTAAGACCATCTTCATTATCGTAAGAGTATTGTAGATCAGCCGTCAATTTTTGACCATCGTCATCAATATTGTTGGTATAGTTCAAAGAGAACTGGCGGCTATTGTCTTTCTCTGCCTGATCTTCTATCCTTATGGTTCTACTATTGATGCTGCCATCAGCAAAACGTTGGTTGTCATTCTCGTTGATGTCATTTTCATCAGACCATCTATAGAAAAAACTACCTGTAACAGATGATTTTTCGGTAATGAAATACTCCATACCAATGTTCACGTTGAACCCATCATCATTTCTACTGATATCCCTGTCTTCAAGGATTCTATCGAATTCACTTTGTTCGGACTGATAGGTGTTGTCATTGTAACCGCCTCCAGGGGATTCCCTATGGTAATATCCAAGCGTGTTGAAAATGTTGAACTTCTCTGTTCTTATATTGAAGTTGGTCGTTGCCCTTGCATTGAAAGGTATACCGCCCGTAAGATTGACGGACCCGTTGATACCCAATGTTTTCTCCTTCTTCAGGATAATGTTAAGGATACCTGCCGTACCTTCGGCATCATAGCGGGCAGAAGGACTGGTAATTACCTCTACCTTTTCAATGGCATCGGCAGGTAGTTGTTGTAGTACGTCAGTAGAACCAAACCCTGCCAAAGCGGAAGGTTTACCGTTGATAAGGATACGAACGTTGTCATTTCCCCTTAAGCTGATGGCTCCTTCCACGTCAACTGCGACAGAAGGAATATTGCTCAAGGCGTCACTTACGTTGCCTCCACTGGTGGTAATATCTTTACCTATATTGTATACTTTTTTGTCCAAACGAACCTCAACAGTGGTTTTTTCTCCGACAACTTCAACTTCTGCTAGTTGTGCAACGTCGGGGGACATGGAAATAGATCCTAAATTGGTGTCAGCATTGTAGGTTTGCCCTTTTCGTGAATATGTTTTGTAAGAAATAAATTCGACGCTGATGTTGTAAGTTCCAGGGTCGGTCTCGATTTCAAAATTTCCATCGAGGTCTGTGATTCCTCCTGTTACCTGATCAGGGCTGTCTGCTTTTTGCAAAACGAAGGTTGCGTATTCCAGAGGTTGACCGGTTTCTGAATCAACCACTTTTCCTGAAATAGTAATGGGTTTTTGGTTTTGTTGCGCTAAGCCTTGGAATGTTGATAAGGTCAATAGCAGCAACGGGATAATTATCCTGTACATAGTTTGATTTTTACGCTGCAAAAATTGAAGTAAAAAAGGAGGGCACGAAATATAAATCCCTCAACAACGTAAATGAACCTGCGAATGACCTTAAAGAAGTGTTAATCCTTGTTCTTCTTCTTTTTCTTCTTCTTTTTCTTTTTTTTCGCCTTGAAATGATTTTCTTGAAGCTCCATAAAGGCTTCGTACTTGTCTTCGGGCAGACCAGCCTTTAATTCAGCATCTTGGCGCCGTTTGATCTTCTCAACTTCCTCCTTTATTTTAAGAGGTTCCAACTCCAAAATCTGAAGTTCTATACGCTGCTGTACAGATTGGACCAATGAAGTACGAACCACAGCTTGCTCAAATGGGTCTAGACCTATTGCTTCGGTAATGGAAGGCATTTGCTCATCCACAATTTCTTCGGCGGTAGGCGGAGTTTCTTCTTTAGTGTTTTCCGTAGGTCCTGCTTGTGGAATAGCACTTCGTCTACCATACATGCTGCGTGATCCATATCCATAAGGAGAACCATAACCGTATTGTGCTGAAATATCATTAATGAACAATACTCCAATAAAAAGAGTTATATAGAATAAGGTTTGCTTACTTTTCATGGGCTAAAGATACTATTTAGGATTAATTTAAGCACCTATCGGGTGTTAAATGTAGTTGGATATCAGAATCATAGCAAGTTGGCTATGTTCTCAGGAGGTCTTCCCACAACTGCTTTTTTACCATTCACAACGATAGGACGCTCTATCAATTTTGGGTTCTCGGCCATAGCAGTGATCACCTCATCATCGGTCAAGGTTTTGCCCTTGAATTTTTCTTTCCAAATGGCTTCTGTTTTTCTTACCAAATCAATAGGGGAGATACCCAGATATTCAATCAAGGTTTTCAATTCCTCTTTGCTGGGAACATCATCCAAATATTTTACAACTTCGAATTCTTTTCCTGATTTTTCCAAGATGGCCAATCCTTCCCTCGATTTTCGGCATCTTGGATTATGGTATATTTTGATCATGACCTATGCTTTTAGTCTTGTTCTTCTTTTTGGCCCATCATCATTAGATAGGCTTTTAAAAATGCATCCAGATCGCCATCCATAACGGCGTCCACGTTTCCTGTCTCTTCCCCTGTACGCACATCTTTCACCAATTTATATGGATGCATCACGTAGTTGCGTATTTGAGATCCCCATTCAATCTTCATTTTGGAAGATTCTATTTCGGCACGTGCCTCCTGCTTTTTGCGAAGTTCTATTTCGTACAGCTGTGACTTCAACATTTTCATGGCCGTGGCCCTGTTGTCGTGTTGAGAGCGAGAATCGGAACAGGATATTTGAATTCCTGTGGGTTTGTGCACCAGTTGAACCTTGGTTTCCACCTTGTTCACATTTTGTCCTCCAGCACCACTGGATCGCGCTGTGGTTATTTCAATATCCGACGGATTTACCTCAATTTCGATACTGTCGTCCACTAATGGATACACATAGACCGAGGCAAAGGATGTATGTCTTTTGGCATTACTATCAAAAGGGGAGATGCGGACTAAACGATGCACCCCGTTTTCACCCTTGAGCCATCCAAAAGCATATTCGCCTTCGATTTCTAGGGTTACAGTCTTAATTCCGGCCACATCACCTTCTTGGTAATTGAGTTCCTTTATTTTGTAACCGTTTTTCTCGGCCCACATCATATACATTCGCATTAGCATGGACGCCCAATCACACGATTCTGTGCCACCGGCACCAGCCGTAATTTGAAGCACGGCAGTGAGTTCATCCCCTTCATCTGAAAGCATGTTGCGGAACTCCAATTTTTCAATGGCTGTTTGGGCCTTGTCAAACTGCTTAGTGACTTCCTCTTCCGATACCTCACCTGCTTGCTGAAACTCCATAAGTACCTCAAGGTCGCCAATCAATGTTTTGGCTTCCTCAAAATCTTCTACCCAATTCTTTTTGGATTTGATGGATTGCATTTGCTTTTGGGCTTCTTGCGGATTGTCCCAAAAACCGGGAGCAAGGGTTTTCTCTTCCTCGTTCTCTATTTCAATAAGTTTGGCATCAATGTCAAAGATACCTCCTTAACGCACCAAGGCGCTCAATAAGATCTTTTTGCTGATCTGTAGTTATCATGTAATGTATTTTGGGTAAAAATAAGTTTCTTTCTGCAGAATACCTTAGGTATTTTACTGTTGTTGTGAAGCTTTTACCTGTACGGTATATTCAGTTTCGTTTTTGCCCAAGGTATAAACGACTCCTTTCAATGGGGCACAATCGATATAGTCCTTTCCGTGACAGACTTTTATGTGATTATGATTGGCCAAGACGTTGTTGGTGGGGTCAAATCCAATCCAACCCACATTGGGTACAAATGCCTCCGCCCAAGCATGCATTTGCGAATCTCCAAAAAAACCATGTCCTTGATGTAAATATCCAGAGACATATCTTGCTGGAACCCCATGGTGTTTGGCTATGGCACAGAATAAATGTGTGAAATCCTGACAGACCCCGTGTCGGTTTTCAATGATTTCATCCAGCGAAGTGTTGACATCGGTAACCCCAGTTTTAAAGTACAGATGTCCATACGCCCAGTGATTGAGCTCTGTCAAGTTTTCAAAAATTGACTTTTTGGGATCAAAGGCGTAGATGGACTTGTGTTCTTCGAGCAGTTGTGTGAATTTCGTCTTTCTGAGATAGGGTTCATAATCTACCCTGAAATCCAAGCTGTCCACTAGTTTTCGCTCTTCATTTATGTCCAAAGGCAAATCAAAATCGAACGGGTTTATTTCTTTTTTGATAAGCTTAAAATGTGCATTGAATTTGATATGGTCCAATTCCTTTTTGGAACGTACCTGTACGGTTTTAAACCCCAGTCCGTTTTCGGAAACGCTGTTTTTCTCGTCAAGGTCGTTTTCAAAATGCCAATAGGTAAGCTCTTGTGTATCGTTCTCTTCCGGGATGACCAAAAACTGCCAAAAGGCCTCGTTAAGCCCCATTTCATAGGAGTTTCGAGTATCATAATCTATTTCATATTCATACAGCATTCGAGTGATTTTCAATCCGGCCAAGTTACTCAAAAAAGTATCAGTAGTTAAAGAATTCTTTCTCCATACTCTCGCTAATTTTGAACATTTTATTAAGGATCATATTCAGGTTTCCTTGGATATCCTCCAAAACTTCGTCTACCTGTTTAAACTGAAATTCTGCCTTTACTTTCCCCACTAAAAATGCCGTGGAACTTTGGGAGTATTCTACCTTTTTGTCGATTTCCAAAATATGCTTGTGCACTTGGTTGATACAGTTCATGAACGATCTTGGACATTTACCATTCAACAACAAGAACTCTAAGGTAGAGGTGCCATTAGGTGTTTTTTTGTACAATCTGCGCATCATATCATAAGATTCTGCGCATTTTAATAAGGTGGTCCATTCATAACTGTTGCCAATAGGATCTTTATAGCTTCCTTTGGCCATGAGGGCATCGTTGTATTTTGTGTTGATGATTCGAGTAATCTGAATGGCCCTTTCAATGTTTACGCCCATCATAATGATGGCATAGACTTCATCATGCAATAGCGTACCTCGGATTTTACCCCGCAGCACCGCAGTAATTTCGGTTATATTGACGGTAAAGTCATAAAGGTTGGTTTTTTTATAGGTCTCCGTGGGATAGTTCATCACAAAGTGATAGAACTTGTTCAAACTTTCGTAAAGCTCAGTGGATATCAAATCACGGGAACTATTGGCGTTTTCACGCGCCACTTTTATGCTACTGATAATGGAATAGGGTTTTTCTGGATTCAGTCCCAAATCATATAGTACTTCTTCCTCGTTCAATTCCTTATCGATGTCCGAAACAGGGTCTCCGACCATGAACAACATGGACTGCAAAACAAAATTCCTTGACTGGGAAAGTTGATTAGGGGCATCCAACGAAGCAAAGTAATTCACATTCATAAAACGGGCAATATGTTCTGCACGTTCAATATATCTACCCATCCAAAATAGGTTGTTGGCTACTCTTGAAAGCATATAGTTATTGTTTTAGGACCCACGTATCTTTGGAACCGCCTCCTTGGGAGGAATTCACGATTAAATTTCCTTCTTTGAGGGCTACGCGGGTAAGCCCTCCTTTTAATACAAATTGTTCGTCTTTGCCAAGCACGGTAAAGGTTCTTAAATCCACATGACGTTGTTCAAAGGATTCTTTCTGATCTATATAAGTGGGGTGGACAGAAAGCGACATAATGGGCTGTGCCACATATTTACGTGGATTGGCCTTAACCTCAGACTTTACCCGTTCAATTTCATCCTTGGTCAGTCGGTTTCCTATGGAAATACCGTATCCGCCAGCCTCGTCCACAGGTTTTATGACCAAGTCCTTGATATTATCCAATACATACTGCAGTTCCTTCGGACGACTACAATGATAAGTATGGACGTTTTTAAGAATGGGCTCTTCGTCCAAATAATATTTTATGATGTCTGGCATATAGGTGTAAATGGCCTTATCGTCTGCAACACCGGTTCCTGGAGCGTTTGCAAGGGTAACATTGCCTTTACGATACGCAGCGAAAATGCCGGGCACCCCCAAAGCAGAATCGGGACTGAATTCCATGGGGTCTAGGAAAAGATCGTCAATTCTTCGGTATACGACATCCACACGAACAGGACCTTGTGTAGTCTTCATGTAGACAAAATCGTTTTCCACAAAAAGGTCGCGCCCTTCCACCAATTCCACGCCCATGGCCTTGGCCAGATAGGAATGTTCATAATAAGCCGAGTTGAACATACCTGGGGTAATTACAACGGTTACTGGTGCATCAACTCCATGAGGTTTTGCAGTTTCCAATAGATGCAGGAGGTTTTCGGCGTAATTGGTTACCGAATGTGTTTTGTAATGGTTAAACACCCCGAACAAAGCTCTCTTTAACGCAGTACGGTTACAGATAACATAGCTCACGCCCGAGGGGCAACGGATATTATCTTCCAACACATAATAATTGCCATCCGAATGTTTAATGATGTCCGTTCCAGAGATGTGGTTGTAAATTTGATTGGGTGGGTCAACCCCCATCATTTGGTGCAAATAGTTGGGAGATGAACTCAAAAGCTCTATGGGCACCACTTTGTCTTTGACAATTTTTTTGTCGTGGTATACATCCCATAAAAAATGATTGAGGGCAATGTTACGTTGGATGGCACCTTTTTCTATGATTTCCCATTCATCCGTAGAGATGATTCTGGGAAAAAGGTCAAACGGAAAAATCTTTTCCTGACTTTGCTTATCACCATATACCTGAAAAGTAATTCCCTGATTGAAAAAAGATGATTTAGCTTTGTTGTTCAAGTTGACATAATCATCAATGGTTCGTGTGCCATACAAGTCCAAAAGCTTCTGGTAAACGGATTTGACATCCCCATTTTTATCGAAAACTTCATCAAACAGGCCATCTTTTTTTATGTAGCTGGAAAAGATGGATTTGTCCTCGGTAGTGCCCATATAGTTTTTCTTTTAAGATAGGTGATTCATTTGGCTATATGGGTTAACATTATTCAAAAATCAATATGTAGAAAAAAGGAATATTTAAAAATAAGCTTCGAATTTTATGAAATTGTGGTTTTGTTAAGTAGGGAAGTTATTGAAGGTTTATTTAAAAGGATTTCCATAATTTTAAAGCAACATTTCAACCGGATTATGAAGAACACGACTACCCTCATCGCTTTATTTTATTTTGTTTGCACCTCGATAGGCGCTCAAACTTTTGAAAAGGCCAAGGATTTCCAAAAGTTTTCTGGCTATTTCGATTTTTTCTATGATGATTCCACGGACAAAATCTATCTGCAAGTAGATGACCTGGAAAAGGAATTTTTATATGTCTATGCACTGAGCAGTGGCGTGGGAAGTAATGATATTGGTCTCGACCGTGGCCAATTGGGCAACGAACAGGTTGTTTTCTTTAAAAAAGCCGGTAAAAAACTGCTTTTGGTGCAGCCAAACTTACAATATCGGGCCATTACGGAAAATGAATTGGAACGTAAATCTGTGGAGCAGGCTTTTGCCAAATCCATTCTGGAAGGTTTTGAGATTGTGGAAGAGTCCAAAGGTAGCTACTTGATAGATTTCACTGATTTTCTTATGCGGGATGCCCACGGTGTTTCGAATCGGTTAAAAAGGGCCAAGCAAGGCTCGTATAGTCTGGATAAATCGAAAAGTGCATGGGCCTTCGATCGCACCAAGGCATTTCCCAAAAATGTGGAGTTCGATGTTACGTTGACCTTCAAAGGAGAGCCACAAGGTGCTTGGATTCGTTCTGTGACACCAACGCCCAGTTTGGTAACCGTAGCTCAGCACCACTCACTCATAGCACTTCCCGATGATGACTACGAAAAAAGAGCGTTTGATCCCCGTAGCGGAGGATATCCCTTTTCTTATTATGATTATGCCACGCCCGTACAGGAATCATTGGTAAAAAGATTCATTAGAAGACACCGTTTACAAAAGAAAGACCCTACTGCGGAAGTAAGCGAAGCCGTTGAGCCCATTGTGTATTATTTGGACAACGGAACCCCGGAACCTATCCGTTCTGCTCTGTTGGACGGTGGTAAATGGTGGAACCAAGCGTTTGAAGCTGCGGGTTACAAGAATGCCTTTCAAATGAAAATGCTGCCCGATGATGCCGACCCACTTGACATTCGTTACAATGTGGTGCAGTGGGTACACCGTTCCACGCGTGGCTGGAGTTATGGAAGCAGTGTTTCCGACCCAAGAACAGGAGAGATTTTGAAAGGGCACGTAAGTTTGGGAAGTTTACGAATTCGTCAGGATTTTATGATTGCTCAAGCCTTGATGAATCAACCTTTTGCCGAACGCGATGATAATTATGAACCGATGTTGGAGTTGGCCTTGGCACGAATTCGTCAACTTTCAGCACACGAAATAGGGCATACGCTCGGTTTTGCCCACAACTTTGCAGCTAGTACCAACAATAGGGCTTCTGTGATGGACTACCCACATCCACAATTTGAGTTGGAAGGAGGGAAAATCACTTTTGACAATGCGTACGATACAGGAATAGGCGAGTGGGATAAGGTAATTGTGACCTATGCCTACTCAGATTTTCCAAGCGGCACTGATGAAGAGGCTGCATTGAATGCCATTTTAGAAAAAGCACAAGATGATGGATTGAGATATATTTCTGACCAAGATGCTCGTCCTTCGGGAGGAGCGCATGCATTGGCCCACTTGTGGGATAATGGTAAAAGTGCCAGCCAAGAATTGGATGCGATGTTGGAAATCCGAAAAAAGGCCATCGAAAACTTTTCCATAGACAATATTAAAACAGGCGAAGCCTATTCCGTTTTGGAAGATGTGTTTGTGCCGCTATATTTCTTCCATAGATATCAAACTGAAGCAGTTTCCAAGGTCATCGGAGGCCTGGATTACAATTATGCCGTTAAAGATGGAGGTCAAACTCCCGTCAAACCTATAAATGAAGCGGTTCAGGAAGCAGCATTGGAGTCCATTCTACAAACATTGAATGCCGAAGTGATTGCCGTTCCCAAGGATAAATTGAACCTTTTTCCACCAAGAGCTATTGGATTTGGACGTTCAAGGGAATCGTTCAAGGGACGAACAGGAGTGAGTTTTGATGCACTCTCCATTCCGGAAACGGCTGCGGATATGACATTGGGACTGTTGCTCCATCCGCAACGTGCTTCCCGGTTGATTCAGCAAAAAAGCTTGGATAAAGGACAAATGGGCTTAACAGAAGTACTGGATGAGACCATCAAGGCTACTTTTGATGTATCACACCGTGATGATTACGAGGCAGAAGTACAGAATACCATCAACTTTAGGGTACTTTATCATTTCATGAACCTTGCTGCGCATGATGATGTGCATCCACAAGTAAATGCCATTGCCAATGAAGCGTTGAACAATCTGAAAACACAACTCTTAAGCAATGGTAAGAATGCCATTGCTGCGGAAATGGTAAAAAGAATTGATGCATTCATGAAAGAGCCTTCAGAATTTAAATTGATACCTGTTGAAAAAATCCCTGACGGTTCGCCTATTGGAATGGACTGCATGGACTAAATAATTATATGGAGATAAACTTGATAAGTGACACGGTCACTAGACCTTCAGCGGGAATGTTGGAGGCTATGATGAATGCGAAAGTAGGTGATGATGTATTTAAAAACGACCCTACGGTAAATGAATTGGAAGCCAAAGTTGCCGAGTATTTTGGTATGGAAGCCGCCCTGTTTTTCCCGAGTGGCACCATGACCAACCAAACGGCCATTAAAATTCATACCCAACCCGGGGACCAATTGATATGTGACAAATACGCTCACGTTTACAATTATGAAGGAGGAGGAGTAAGCTTCAACAGTGGGGTTTCGTGCCGATTGGTAGATGGTCATCGCGGTATGATGACCGCCGAACAGGTAGAAGCCTCCATAAATCCACCCGATTTTTCTCACAGTCCTCTGACCACATTGGTCTGCATAGAAAATACGACGAACAAAGGCGGTGGTGCTTGTTGGGATTTTGAAGAATTGAAGAAAATCCGAAAGGTATGTGATAAGCACAATTTAAAATACCATTTGGATGGCGCCCGATTGTGGAACGCTTTAGTGAAAAAAGGTGAGGACCCAAAAGCTTATGGCAAGTTGTTCGATACGATAAGCGTATGTTTGAGCAAGGGTATGGGCTGCCCCGTAGGTTCTGTTTTGGTGGGAAGCAAAGCCGATATAGACAAAGCCTTGCGGATTCGCAAAGTGTTTGGTGGAGGAATGCGTCAGTCAGGTTATTTGGCTGCGGCGGGCATTTATGCTTTGGACAACAATATTGACCGACTGGCAGAAGACCATAAAAAAGCAGCGGAAATAGGAGGGGTGCTTGAATCGTTGGATTTCATCAAAAAAGTGGAACCTATCGAAACAAACATCATCATATTTGAAATAAATGAGGATAAAATGTCTTCCGAAGCATTTTTGGATCAATTGAACAAAAATCAAGTATCCATCATCGGAATGGGACAAGGTAAACTCAGAATTGTTACCCATTTAGACTATACCGATACCATGCATCAGCATTTCCTAAAAGTTTTGAAAACTTTAGGGTAATTCGTCACTTCGAGCGTAGTCGAGAAGTCTAAAAAGGTCTCGACCGCGCTCGACCTTACATACTACTTCATAAAAGCATCCATGCCAGGAATGTTTGGCATGCCTTCTTTTGCTACAGCTGCCAATTCCGCTTCGTTTACTTTGCTGGCCTTCTCTATGGCTTTGTTCAACGTGAGTACCAAATAATCTTCCAATTGCTCTTTGTCTTCCAGCAGGGAATCATCAATAGCGATGGATTTTATTTCACGATTGGCCGTTAAGGTGACTTTAAGGAGTCCATCGGAGGATTCTTCATCAATCATCACAGTGTTCAATCGCTCCTTGGTTTCTTCAACTTTCTTTTGGGTTTCTTTAATTTTACCCATCATTCCCATTAGATCTCCGAACATATCTTCAAATTTTTAGGCTTGTCGGACAATCGTCCAAACAAGCAATGCATTAATATTTATCAAACCTAAGGTCAAAAGTAGTAAATTGGCTAAAACACTTTCCAATGAAACAAACGAATTCAAGAATTTCTGTTCTGGTTTTATGCCTTATTTTTGCGACCGCTTGCAAAAACAACAAAGAAGAATCCATGAACATAACTCCTCCTGTGGCCCCTAAGCATCCAACGCAACTTGAAAAACATGGCGATGTAAGAATCGATGACTATTATTGGATGAACAATAGGGAAGACCAGCAGGTGCTCGACTATTTGAACGCTGAGAACGAGTACTTCCATAAAATGACCGCTCACACCGAGAAATTCCAAGAGGAACTTTTCAAGGAAATGAAAGGTAGAATCAAAGAAGATGATTCTTCGGTCCCCTATAAATTGGATGGATACTGGTATATTACCCGATATGAGGAGGGTAAGGAGTATCCTATTTATTCCCGTAAAAAAGAAAGCTTGAATGCGGAGGAGGAATTGTTGTTCGATTGCAATCAAATGGCCGAAGGACACGAATTTTTCAACTTAAGAGGTGTTTCCATTAGCCCGGACAATACCATGGCCTCCTTTGGAACGGATACTATTTCTAGAAGACAGTACAATATTCAGGTAAAGAACCTCAAATCTGGAGAGATTTACCCGGACATCATCGAAAACACCACGGGAAGCTCCGTTTGGGCCAACGATAATAAAACGCTTTTCTACACAAAAAAGGACCCTGTCACGCTACGTTCGGATAGGATTTTCAAGCACGTGTTGGGTACCTCATCCGATGAGGACGAACTGGTTTTCCATGAAAAGGATTCCACCTACAATACTTTTGTCTATAAGACCAAATCCAGAAAATATATTGTAATCGGCTCCAGTAGTACGCTTACATCTGAATATCGAATTTTGGACGCAGATGATGCCGAAGGAGAATTCAAGGTGTTCTCCCCACGGGAAAAAGGGGTGGAATATTCCATTTCCCATTTTGAGGACGACTTTTATGTGCTGACCAATAAAGATGGCGCCACCAACTTTAAGTTGATGAAAACTGGCGAAAACAATACATCATCACAGCATTGGAAAGAATTTATACCACACCAAGAGGATGTTTTGTTGGAGGATGTTGAGATTTTCAGGGATTATTATGTGGTAACCGAGCGTAACAATGGCCTCAACCAAATGAAAATAGCCAAATGGGACGGTTCCGACAGTTATTATCTGCCTTTTGATAGTGAGACCTACGTTGCTGGGCCCTCCGTTAACTTGGATTTTGATACCAAAGTCCTTCGTTACTATTACAACGAGATGGGGGAACCGTATGCCATTATCGATTTTGATATGGAAACCCAAACCAAAACGGTAATGAAGCAACAAGAGGTTTTGGGTGGTAAGTTCGATAAGGACAACTATAAAACCGAACGCTTGTGGGCAACAGCGAGGGATGGAAAAAAAGTGCCTATCTCGATTATTTATCACAAGGATACACCACTGGATGGCACCAGTCCGTTGTTGCAGTATGGTTATGGGTCGTATGGTGCTACGATTGACCCTTATTTTTCATCGATTCGATTGAGTTTGTTGGATAGAGGGTTTATTTATGCCATTGCGCACGTTCGAGGTGGTGAGTATTTGGGTAGACCTTGGTATGAAGATGGTAAATTGTTGCATAAGAAAAACACTTTCACCGATTTTGTCGATGTTTCCAAATACCTGATAGATAGCAATTACACGAGTTCAGAACATTTATATGCCATGGGTGGCTCCGCTGGCGGACTGTTGATGGGGGCCATTATTAATATTGAGCCGGAGTTATATCATGGCGTGATTGCGGCCGTGCCTTTTGTGGATGTGGTCACTACCATGCTGGATGATACCATTCCATTGACCACAGGGGAATATGACGAATGGGGCAATCCGAACGAAAAGGAATATTACGATTACATTAAATCCTATTCCCCTTACGATAATGTAGAGGCCAAGGCGTATCCGCATATGTATGTGTCCACAGGCCTACATGATTCCCAAGTGCAATATTGGGAGCCAGCCAAGTGGGTGGCCAAGTTACGCGAGTACAAAACCAATGACAACCTCTTGTTTTTGGATACCAATATGGATGCTGGACATGGAGGAGCATCGGGCAGATTTGAAGCGTTGAAGGAAACCGCAAAGGAATATGCCTTTATTTTGGACCTCGAAGGAAAAGCGCTTTAAAAATAAAATGTTACATTTGCACGGAACAAATTTCTTATTGTTTTAAGAATTGTTCCCTACCTAATACCAGTTATGAAGAAACAGATAAATGCGTACAGCAATATCCTAGACCTAATTGGAAGTACCCCCTTAGTTAAGCTAAACAGAATTACCGCCCCACTTACTGGAAATTTCTATGCTAAACTGGAATGCTTTAATCCTGGACATTCTTCAAAAGATAGAATTGCGATTCATATTATTGAAGAAGCCGAGCGTAAAGGTATTCTTAAGCCGGGTAGCACCATTATTGAGACCACATCGGGCAACACAGGCTTTAGTATTGCCATGGTGAGTATTGTTAAGGGATACAAATGTATTTTGGCCGTAAGTTCAAAATCATCCCCAGACAAGATTGATATGTTGCGTTCCATGGGAGCAAACGTTTATGTTTGTCCAGCCCATGTCAGTGCGGATGATCCACGTTCTTACTACGAAGTGGCAAAGCGTTTGCATAGCGAAACGCCTAATTCCATATACATCAATCAATATTTTAACGAGTTGAACATTGATGCGCACTATTCCAGTACTGGACCAGAAATTTGGGAACAGACCAATGGTCAGATTACCCATTTGGTAGCCTGTAGTGGAACAGGAGGGACTATTTCAGGAATTGCTCGTTATTTGAAAGAGCAGAACCCGAAAATTAAAGTTTTGGGTGTTGATGCGTATGGTTCCGTATTGAAAAAATATCACGAAACCGGAGAGTTTGATCACAATGAAGTGTATCCATACCGAATTGAAGGATTGGGCAAAAACTTGATACCTGCTGCAACGGATTTCAATGCCATTGATAGATATGTGAAGGTAACTGATGGCGAAAGTGCCCATATGGCCCGTAAATTAGCCCATACCGAAGGTATTTTTGCAGGTTACACAAGTGGTGCCGCAACTCAGGCATTGTACCAATTGAACACAGAAGGAGAATTCACAGAGGATAGTAATGTTGTTGTGGTATTCCCAGACCATGGTTCAAGGTACATGAGCAAGGTCTACAGCAACGAATGGATGGAAAATCAAGGGTTTTTCGATATTCAAGATGCTGAAGTACCAGAAGAAATCAAGTACATTAAATAAAACCAGTACCTTACAATACCTCAAGAACGGCGATGAAATTTCATTGCCGTTTTTTTATATATGAACATTTCGTTATGCGAGGTTCATAAAAATATATACTTTTGCATTTGAATCAATATTAAGGTAGATGAGAGATTTATTCGATAGAATCATTGAGAACAAAGGACCTTTAGGAAAATGGGCTTCGCAAGCAGAAGGCTATTTTGTTTTTCCAAAATTGGAAGGACCTATTTCCAACAGAATGAAGTTTCAAGGAAAGGACGTAATAACGTGGAGTATCAATGACTATCTGGGTCTCGCCAACCTACCTGAAATCAAAAAAGTGGATGGGGAAGCCGCATTGGAACATGGTGCAGCTTACCCAATGGGTGCCCGAATGATGAGCGGGCACACCGATTACCACGAACAATTACAAAACGAATTGGCAGAATTCGTTCACAAAGATGCCGCTTACCTATTGAATTTCGGTTACCAAGGCTTTATGTCTGTAATTGATGCTTTGGTGGCCAAGGACGATATTATTGTATACGATGTGGATTGCCACGCTTGTATTATCGATGGTGTACGTTTGCATATGGGCAAGCGTTTTACCTTTAAGCATAACGACCCAGAAAGTTTAGAGAAAAACTTGGAGCGTGCCACTAAATTGGCCAATGAAACCGGAGGAGGAATCTTAGTAATATCCGAAGGGGTTTTTGGTATGCGTGGTGAGCAAGGTATCCTGAAAGAAATCGTGGACCTTAAGAAAAAGTTTCAATTCAGACTGTTGGTCGATGATGCTCACGGATTTGGAACCCTTGGTAAAACTGGTGCTGGAGCAGGAGAGGAGCAAGGCGTACAGGATGAAATTGATGTGTATTTGGCCACTTTTGCCAAGTCCATGGCAGGTATCGGGGCATTTGTTGCTGCAGATAAAGAAATCATTGAGTACTTAAAATATAATCTTCGTTCTCAGATGTTCGCTAAATCATTGCCGATGGTATATGTGAAAGGAGCATTGAAAAGACTGGATATGTTGCGTACCATGCCCGAGCTCAAAGCCAAGTTGTGGGAAAACGTGAATGCACTTCAAAATGGATTGAAGGAAAGAGGGTTTGATATAGGAACGACCACAAGTTGTGTGACCCCCGTTTATTTGAACGGTAGTATTCCGGAAGCGATGGCGCTGGTAAAAGACCTTCGTGAGAACCATGGAATTTTCTGTTCCATTGTGGTGTATCCGGTAATTCCAAAAGGATTGATTCTACTTCGTTTGATTCCAACAGCCACTCACACCTTGAAGGATATCGAGGAAACGCTAGATGCCTTTTCTGCTATTAGGGAACGTTTACAAAACGGAACTTACAAAAGACTTTCAGCTGCCGTAGCTGCAGCAATGGGCGAATAAGAAGCCTATTATATCTTGAAAAATTTAATTGCAGCGGACTTTGTTCCGCTGCAATGCGTATTGGGTATTGCCACGACGCCATCTCCCTTGGCGGACTTCGTTCTCGTTAAATGGATTCAAGCTGGTATCCCCATTGTAATATTGTAAATAGACAGCGGGCTGCCCCTGGTAAGAAACCAATTGCCAAGTCCCTGAATTATTGCCATTGGAAGCGCCTTGTGCATTTCCACCATAATTTCCCTCAACACTGAATGAGCCATCCGTATTCATGGTAAAGGTTCCATTGGCACAGAAATTCACGTAAGTTATGGAGCTTGCCATACTATCATTTACATACGAAGTACGCTGATAAAAAACCAATTGACTCCCTGCGATAATATTCAACAAACCTTGATTGTTCAATTCAGGATATTCACTTGTATTGTTATTCTGGGGTGGTGTAGTAACGGTTCTTTGAGTGTTGGTATTAGTGCCAGCGATGCCGCTGTTGTTTTTCATGTAAGGAGTCAGGTCAAAATTACCTAGGTTATGTAAATCAGAATACTTGTAAAATGGCTCATTGTACCCTGTGGCACGGACACTCATATTGGTACCGTCCAAAGTGGCTTCAAAATCCACGGGGCCATCCAATCCGTAGATCTCACCTGATATACTATTGAAAGACCCTGTGGCCCTAATGGCAAAACTTGTGCCAACAGCTGCCAGCATACCGTGATACTCATCGCCCACACGCTTAAATTGAATGGAAATACTGTTGGAACCGTTAATAAAGGTCCCAATGAAGTTAGAACTTTGTCCAAATGAACTGAATCCTGCCAAAACAATGGCAATCAGGGTAAGTGCAATCTTTTTCATAGCTAATGGTTGATGCAATAAATCTATTAAAAAGAAGGCTAGTCCACAATTAAATTAGTTGATTGGAACCCAAAATAGCAGTAAACTACTAGTCATTTAGGCGCTCCACTATAAGCGATGCAAAAAGATTAACCCCTGTCTTGATGGAACTTTCATCCACATTAAAGATAGGCGAGTGGGTCTGGGCTATGATACCTTTTTCATAATTGGACCCGCCCATAAAAAAGTAAACGCTCGGTACTTTGGGCTGAAAAAATGCAAAATCATCGCTACGCCCATCTGCAACCACACCGTACATGCGGAGTACCCTGTCATTGCCATAAATACTGGATAATTGTTCCAAGCTTTCATTGACCAATCGCTCGTTGTTGTCCAAAGTCGGAAAAACATTTACCAACTCTGCCCCTAAAAACTCATTGGAGTGCTCGGAATTTGATATAAATTTCTTGAGTAATGGTATCGCCGCATCCCGTTGTTGTTTGTCACTAAAACTAAGATATCCGCTTATTTTCAACCCTTGAGGTGTTTCTTTGAAGGTAAAATTGTTTTTGTCCACCGTAGTAAAATCCTTGTAAATGGACTTTGGATGTGTAATGCCTATTTGTGGGTCCCCCATATTCTGCATGTTCCAAAACTTGCTCTCGGGTGCAACATTTTCAAGAGATAAAATAGCTTGCTTTCCAAATTCGAACAAAGCATCACTATTCGTTTTATTTTTAAAAACAAGGTCCACTTTTTTATAGTCCGAAAACATTTCTTCTGGTTTGGTGGCAATGGTCCCAGCTGGAAAAGGCGTAACATGCATGGCATACATTTCCTCAGGTTCAATCATATCGAACAAGCCATCATCAATCATGGCCAAAGCCCCTTTAATATTTTCTTCCGATGGCTGAAACACGAAGTATATGGTCCCTGTCAGGTTTTCCTTCTGTTCGACCAGCACATTGGCTATTCCCAATGCCACAGCTGCATGTAGGTCGTGGCCACAAATGTGCCGTACTCCTTCATTTTTCGATGCAAAGTCCACCATATCGGGAGCTTTGTATGGCATGGCGTCAATATCGGCTCTCCAGGCTATCTTTTTACCGGGTTTTGCACCTTTTAGGATTCCGACCACACCATAACCGCCAATCCCCGTTTTTACTTCCAATCCGAGGCGGGACAAGTAAGCTGCAATTTTTTCTGATGTTCGTTTTTCGTTCCCCCCTACTTCGGGGTACATATGAAAATCCCTTCGTATGGTAACTAAACTGTCAAATATTTCATTGGTGCGTTGTTGAATATCCATATGGATGCCTTCGGTCTTTTTTTGACCGAAAGCGGATATGGACACCAAAAGGAAAAAGAATATAGTTAATGTGTTAGATAGGTTTCTAGGCATCATTATATTGTTTTGTTTGTTGAAACAAAGATGCAACTGAATTTTGGGTGCTACCTGACACATATGTGACAAACTTATTTTTTGGCAATCTTACTCCGTATTCTACTCAAAGATTGGCGCTCTATGCCCAGAAGCGAAGATAGATGGGTCAGACTTATCCGATTGATCAAATTAGGGTTGTCCTTTACAAAATTCAGGTAACGTTCTTCGGCGGTTTCAAACAGAAAGCTTTCTACCCGGTCGGTCTGTATGGTCAATACTTTTTCGGCGATAAGTCTGCCGTATTTTTCGTTGTTCTTGAAGTTTTTGTACCCTTCTTGTATGTCATCATAAGAAAGTTCAATTATTGTGCTCGGCTCCAAGCATTCCATATAGTATTTACTGGGACGTTGTTGAATAAAGGCAGGGTAGTCGGTGGCGTATTCATTTTCTTTTACAAAGCCGGTGGTTATGGATTTTCCTTTCTCGTTGATGTAATATCGTCTCAATAATCCTTTGCAGACATAGCCCATTTTTTTTTGGATTTCGCCATTCTTAAAAAAGAAATCCTTTGACTTGTACTCGTTGAAGCTCAGTTGTGAGCGGAGCAACTCCAATTCTTTGGGAGACAAATATGAAAATTGCTGAAGGTAGGTTTGTAGGTATTTTTGATGGGTTTCCTCCACAATACAATTCTGAAATCTTGTAATGGTTAGCGATTGTCTTTGAAAATTAATCTGCGTGCTAAATTTATAGTATAAACAGACTTCTCGAAGATAAGGATTAAGCACAAACTATATATTGAAAATACCAAATTCTGATTCTCTTTCAGGGTTTCAGCGAAAAATATGATCTTGGGTTTTATCCAATAAAGTGATGCAATAAAAGAAGGAGTTTATTTGTAAAGGTGCTGCTATGCATTCATGTATTTGTAAAAAACAAAAATACTGTTATTCCCTTTCTTCAAAAGGCACTACTTTTCCATGTTCCACGTAATCTTTCAGTCCCTTTAACAATATGGCCCAGCAAAAAGAAGATCTTCTGAAATGATGGTTACATTCGGGCCAGCCTACGTGCCAAAATTTTAATTGCACTGTTCCGTTATTGCTTTCTTCTAAGTCAAACCCAAAGGAGGTCGGGTCCCAATCAGGGTCGGATTTGGTCATTTTGATATGGAAAGATTTGTTTTTCTCTATTTTGACCACTTTTCCGTACCAATCATATTCTGGCGTGAAAAAGAAATTGTACTCTTGGTTTTCTTCAAGGGTTCCTTTGCATTTTTGTGGCCACCAATTGATTAGGTGCTCGGGTTGTGTAATGGCTTTGAAAGTATTTTCAATGGTCCCGCGGACTTCCAAATCATAGTATATTGAATGTTCCATTTTATAGCTACTTTTCTCTAACATGAAAATTTATGACTACTCATTCTCCAAGTAATTCATCAAGCTCATTAACGTTTGTTCGTTTGCTGGGATAAAATAATTTATCAGTTCCAAATACTTTGGTGTGTTTTTGTAACCAATTCCGAAGGATTCCACTTGGGTGTTACCATCTTCCAATTCATTAAAATAGATAACGTTATAGAAGTCTTCAGCTTCTTTCTTCATGAAATCAGGGAAATTATCCGTTATTTCCGCTTGTAGCGTAATCAATTTTTCAGGTACGTAATTGATAATGTGGGTTGTGATGGTGGTATTATCCCCGATGGCTCCGTCCTTGTTATAATTGGTTTTAATGGTTCCCCCAACTTTGAAATCCACTTCGGCCAAGGGAACGGCCCAATTTTCCCAGCCTTCTTTGGTGGTGTAGGCACTCCAAACCTTATCCAAGGGGGCTTTCACCGTAAATTCTTGAATCAATACCAATTCGGGGCTCTGGGTGGAGTCTATAGTGGAGATTACTCTCTGACTGTCTTTTTGTGCAAAAACGAAGGAAAGCATAAAAATTGAAAAAAGGAGGGTCAGTGTTTTTTTCATGTCTTCTTGTTTTAATACTGATAAATCAGCATCTATTGAAACTGAATTTTCGCAGAAATTAATCAAAAAGCATCAATAATCACATAAAATACTGATTCAATTGATGTTAGGGGTAGTTGAGTATTAAATAGAAGCCTATGGAAATCCTTTCAACCCTAAAAGAATAGCTCTTAAAAATGTATCTTTGCATCCTTGAAAAAAAGAGAATTAAGTTTCGAATAATCTATTAATCAAATACAATGCAAGACGGAATCTACGCAAAGTTCAACACCTCCAAAGGGGAAATACTGGTAAAACTTACTCATGATAAAACACCTGGCACGGTGGGCAACTTTGTTGCACTGGCCGAAGGAAATATGGAGAACAGTGTAAAACCACAAGGGAAACCATATTATGACGGGTTAAAATTCCACAGGGTAATTGCCGATTTTATGGTTCAAGGTGGATGCCCAACAGGAACTGGAACAGGAGACCCTGGGTATAAATTCGATGATGAATTCCACCCTGACTTGGTACATGATGGGCCTGGAGTGTTGTCCATGGCAAATGCCGGCCCTGGAACCAATGGAAGTCAATTTTTCATTACCCATGTGGCTACACCTTGGTTGGACAACAAGCATACCGTATTTGGTCGTGTGGAAGAAGGTCAAGATGTTGTGGATACCATTGCACAAGGCGATACTATTGAAACCTTGGAAATTGTTCGAGTAGGGGATGAGGCCAAAAAATGGAACGCCATTGAAGCCTTTAGAGTATTTGAAGGGGAACGCGAAAGGCGTATTGCAGAGCAAAAAGAAAGAGCTGAAGCCGAACTGGAAAAATTAGCTGCTGGTTTTGATAAAACAGATAGTGGATTACGCTATAAGATGATTCAGAAAGGCAATGGTACAAAAGCGGAAAAAGGCAAAACCGTTTCTGTTCACTATGAAGGTTCTTTGGCCAACGGTCAAATCTTTGATTCTTCTTACAAAAGAAACCAACCCATTGATTTTGTTTTGGGTATAGGACAGGTTATTCCTGGTTGGGACGAAGGTATAGGCTTATTGCAGGTAGGGGACAAGGCACGATTTGTTATCCCTTCGCACTTGGCCTACGGAAGCACTGGAGCTGGTGGGGTTATTCCTCCAAACGCGACATTGATTTTTGATGTGGAATTGATGAATGTAAAGTAAGAAATCCATCCATTATAAAAGAGAAAAGCTTCCAGCAATGGGAGCTTTTTTATTTGGCCCTGTTCACACTCAACAATAGTAAAAAGAGATTTAGAACGAGCAAAAAAATTAAAATACTGAAAAAAGTGGTCATGGCTGTACGTGTTTATCACATAACAATCCAACGATTAAAAACCCTACCTATTGTTCAGTTGATTGTTTGATTCATTTTTTGGAACCGTTTACACTCCACACCAACAATAGGGCATTAACAATCAAAAGGAACGAAAGTACTCCGAAAAAGGTGTTCATTTATATTGGTTTAATGGTTTAATGGTTTATGGGGGACTGTGTTTATTACTTAGATAGCAAAAAATGGATTGGTTGCGTGTAGGAATAAAAAAAAGCCCGAGCATTTGCTCGGGCTTATCTATAAAAAAGTTAATTATAACCTATTCCGCAATTTGTACATTAACGGCGTTTAATCCTTTTTTACCTTGTTGTAGTTCGAATTCTACAACGTCACCTTCTCTAATTTCATCGATTAAACCAGAAATGTGTACAAAGTGATCTGTGTTTGAACCATCTTCAGTGATAAATCCGTAACCTTTGGAGTCATTGAAGAATTTTACTGTTCCTTTACTCATAATATAAATTGAAAAAAATTAATTGGCTCCAAAGGTACGTTTAATTTATTGGGAACAAGCTTAAATCTTTATAAATTAAAAAATTAAGCTGTTGGATCAGGCGTTAAACGCAGGTATGGCTTGATTTCCTCCACACCTTTGGTAAAGATTCCTTTGGCTTCTTCTGTAGGAATAGCAGGGCTTACCACCACTTTTTCTCCATTTTTCCAGTTGGCTGGCGTTGCCACTTTGTGGTTTGCTGTCAATTGCAAAGAATCGATTACGCGCAACAATTCATAGAAATTACGTCCAGTTGAAGCTGGATAAGTCAAGGTAAGCTTGATTTTTTTGTCTGGGTCAATGATAAAAACCGATCGTACGGTAAGTGTACTATCCGCATTTGGATGAATCATATCGTATAGGTCAGATACCTTTCTTTCCACATCGGCAACTATCGGAAAGTTAACCTCTGTGTTCTGTGTTTCGTTGATATCCTTGATCCATTCCGCATGTGATGCTGCACCATCAACACTGAGTGCCATCATTTTTACGTTTCTCTTCTCGAACTCATCCTTGAACTTGGCTGCTGTTCCCAGTTCCGTAGTACAAACCGGAGTGAAATCCGCCGGGTGCGAGAACAAAATTCCCCAACTATCGCCAAGGTATTCGTAAAAGTTCAATGTTCCTTCTGAAGTAACCGCTGTAAAATCCGGAGCAGTATCTCCCAGTCTTAAAGTTGCCATATATTTTTAAAATTTTAGGTTTGTAAATCAGTACTCTACAAAATTACTAGATTATTTGATTATCACATTTAAAATCAGTTAAAAGTGTATTAAAAATACAGTATTATGGATGGAATTTAATCCCAATCAAAATATTACTTTTAAAAGATGGAAAAAGAAGTGTTGGAACAACTGCGTTACCCTATTGGAAAATTTGAAATTCCCGAATCCATTACAGAATCCAAGCTTGAAGAATGGATATCCGTTTTGGAAACATTGCCACAGCGATTGAGTGATTTGGTATCGCCTCTTTCCGAGGAGCAACTGGAAACCCCATATCGGCCAGATGGCTGGACGGTACGACAATTGGTTCATCATATTTCCGATAGTCACCACAATAGCTACATCCGTTTCAAATGGGCCTTAACAGAAGATAAACCAACCATAAAAGCCTATGATGAAAAGGCATGGGCCGAACTTTTCGACACCCGAACGGCACCTATTCTTATGTCCTTATATCATTTAAGTGCAGTACATGCCAAACTCGTTTATTTGATTAGGGGACTTTCAAAGCAAGATTTAAAAAGGAGCTTCATTCATCCAGATGGCAACCAGGAAACCACATTGGAAGAAAACATTGGACGCTATGCGTGGCACAGCAATCATCATTTCGCCCACATTGAAAATTTGGTAAAGCGCAAAGGTTGGTAGGCTAGAGTTGCTTGGTCAATATCCACATGGCCTTTTCTTCTTGTTTTACATGGGGAAGGACCACTTCGCTCTCTCTTTTGATGATAAATCCGTTTTTTTGATAGAAATGCACTGGTTTTCCTTTTTGCATGGCATCCAGCCAAACTACTTTTTTGTTGAGTGCCCTCGCGGTATCTTCAATAAATTGAAGCAGTTGTTTACCGATACCTTTTCCAGAATGCTCCTTCAACAAATAGATTTTTTCAGCCTTTAAAGCATCTATATCCGAAATTTCATCAATTCCGCAATCCTTTACCAATTTTAATATCCCTACGGATTCATTATCCCAATTGATCAAATAGTTCAGTGCATTGGGGTCTTGTAGTTCGCGTTCCACTACTTCTTGGGTCAAACCATGCGAAATGTAGGGCGTTGGATCCTCTTTCTCCCATAAATGCAGGTAATGTTCGCGATAGGATTTGGAGCCAACGGTCAAATATTGTTGCAGATTGGATTTTGTGACGGGTTCTAAAGTTAGGGCATTATCCAGAACAGCAGTGGTCATACTCGGATTGCTAAGTGGTTATCCATTTAATGTTACAGCCTAAACTTGGCTTTTGTTCGGCATCAACATCTTTATTGTTTAGAACGGCATCCATGGCGCCCTTGAGATCGGTTCCGGTCAACGGAACATCGTTACCTGGTCGTGAATCGTCCAGTTGTCCTCGGTACACCAAGGTCATATCGGCATCAAAAAGATAAAAATCTGGTGTACAGGCAGCATCGTATGCTTTGGCTACTTCTTGGCTTTCATCATACAAGTAAGGGAAAGTATAGCCTTCTTCACTGGCTTTTTCCTTCATTAAATGTGGTGCGTCTTGCGGATAGTTTTCCACGTCGTTGCTGGAAATGGCCACGAAGGCAATCCCTTTTTCCTGATATTCCTTCGCTAGTTTGACAATCATAGGGTTTACATGGATCACAAAAGGGCAATGGTTGCAAATAAACATGACCACCGTCCCTTCTTTACCTTTTACATCGCTCAGCGCTACTGTTTTGTCGGAAACGGTATCCACGAGTTCAAAATCGGGTGCCTTGGTGCCCAAGGGAAGCATATTGCTGGGTGTCCTAGCCATTGTTCTTCAATTTTAAGATTGTTACTGCCATAGGATAAAAATAAAAAACGACCTGCAAAAATTACAGGCCGTTGTACTATTAAAAGGAATTTATTTTTTAGATATCGTCGAAGCTGACATCGGTAAAGTTGTTGTCAGTTGCGCTTCCATTTTCACTAAAACTGCCTTCTTCCTTTTTAAAATCTTTTTGATGACGCTCAGAGATGACTTCGGTACCTTTTTCGTCGATAATGTAATCCATCATTTCCTCCATAATCTCACGGAAAGCACTGAAATCTTCCTTGTACAGATAAATTTTATGCTTTTTGTAGTGGAAAGAACCATCGTCGTGAGTAAACTTTTTACTTTCAGTGATGGTTAGGTAGTAATCTCCGGCCTTGGTACTTCTAACGTCAAAAAAATAGGTTCTTCTTCCTGCTCTTAAGACTTTAGAATAAATCTCTTCCTGATCCATTGTATCTTTCTGGCCCATTTTGGTATAGTGTATTTAGTACTATGTTGAATTATGTCATCAAAAATGTAAAAAAAAAGCTAATTCAGCAACTTTTTTATGATTCTTTACCTGAAAGTTGATTGATATAAAGGTCTTTGTAATACCCATCGGTATTGTTCAATTCTTCGTGGGTACCTTCTTGAATGATACGGCCGCCATCCAACACTATGATTTTGTCCGCATTTTTGGCAGATGATACCCTGTGGCTCACAATCAGGGTGGTCTTGCTTTCGGAAACGCGTTTTAAATTGTTGAGGATTTCTTCCTCGGTCTCCGTATCCACAGCGGATAGACAATCATCAAACAAATAGATTTTTGGGTCCTTCATTAGGGCACGGGCAATGGAAACCCGTTGCTTTTGACCTCCACTGAGCGTGATGCCCCTCTCGCCCAAGACCGTATCGTATTTTTTGGCAAATCCTTCAATATTTTTATGCACCACCGCTTTTTTGGCAACCTCCACAATCTCATCATGCGTAGCATTTTCATTACCAAAACGGATGTTGTTCTCAATCGTATCCGAAAAAAGAAAAGCATCCTGAGGGACAGCACCAATGGAACTTCGAAGACTATTCAAATTCAAATGTTGCACCGGTATGCCGTCAATCAATACTTCTCCGGAAGAGGTATCATAGAGACGGGCGACCAAATCCAAGATCGTGGATTTTCCAGAACCTGTTTTTCCCAAAATGGCCACGGTCTGTCCCGCTTTTACGCTGAACGAAACATCATTCAAGGCCGTAATGTTGGTGTCTTCGTAGGTAAAAGTCACATTTCTGAACTCGATATCCCCTTTGATTGGAGTAGGGGTTTCAACCAGGTTTTGGATGGAAGGCTCTTCCTTTAAAAACTCATTGATACGCTTCTGCGAAGCTTCCGCGCGTTGCACAATGGATGTCAACCAACCCACAACAGCCACGGGCCAAGTGAGCATGTTCACATAAAGGATGAATTCCGCTATGATCCCAATGGTTTCAATTTCCCCGTTGATATATTGTTTCCCCCCAATATAGATAACGAAAACATTACTGATTCCGATCAATAAGATCATCAATGGGAAAAACCAGGCATTTACTTTGGCCAAAGCCATACTGGTATCTTTTCCTTCGTTGGCCAGCCCTCGCAATTCCGTATTGATGCGGGGCTCAATGCTATAGGCCTTGATGACGGATATCCCAGAAAAGGATTCTTGAGTAAAGGTGGAAAGCGTGGACAAAAACTCCTGCACCTTGGTGCTCCTTTTATGGATGATTTTACTGATTTGATAAATCAAAACGGATAGAATTGGCAGGGGCAATAAAGTATAGGCAGCAAGGGTAGGGGCCTTTATGAACATTAATGGCACCAAACACACAAAAAGCGTCAAGGTTTGTATGCCGTACATAATGGCAGGCCCACCGTACAATCGTACTTGGTTGATGTCCTCACTGATTCGGTTCATGAGATCACCGATTCTGTTCTTTTTATAAAAATTGAGGCTTAAGAGTTGGTAATGGTCAAACACCTCGTTTTTGAGATCGTATTCGATGTATCGGGATACATTGATGATGGTCTGGCGCATCAAAAAAGTGAACAAACCTGAAAGAATGGCCGCACCGATGATAATCAAAATATATTGGAGCAAAAGCCCCTTGGCATCTGAAAGCGAAATCACATCAGCTGTAAAATCCTCCACCGCTTGTATGGATTTGTTCACGTAGGAAGGCATTACCAAGGAAAAAACACGGGCAATAATCGTAATGATTATCCCTAAAAATAGTTTGAGCCAGTATTTTTTAAAGTATTTATTTAGGTGCTTTAGTTCCTTCATAAAAAAGGGGAAAAAGGTGGTTTTTTAGTGTCTATGATGGTCGACAATCCAGCAAATATATACCATCCCGCACAAAGTAAATGTTATAAAACTGATAAGAAAGCAAGATTGGTAGGTAAGATTCAAATATAAGATTACTTTTGCGGTGTGAAAGCCAAACAATGACTTTAAAAGTTCTTTAGACATGTTAACCAGAAGGCACATCCGAGTAAAAGTGATGCAATGCATTTATGCATTGGTGCAATCCAAGGACGATTCTTTGCAAAAGCAGGAAAAGTTTCTGCGAGTCAGTATAGAAAATATGTACGTTCTATACATTTTGATTTTAAGCCTTTTGGCTGAACTCCATCGTTTGGCAGAAAAACATGTGAGCCATGCTTCCAAAAAATACGTGGCCACCGAAGAGGACAAGTATCCCAATCCAGAAAAATTTGTAAAAAACCGATTGTTGCTGCAATTGGTCAACAATGAAGCATTGAAAAATGAATTATCCAATCGAAAGTTGGATAATTGGTATTTGAATGATGAATATGTGAAAATCATTTACAAGGCCGTTGTTGCAAGTGATATTTACAAGGACTACATGTCCAATGATGAGGATAGCTATGCCAATGACCGTAATGTGATCATTCAACTCTTCAAGGAAATCATTGCCCCCAACGAAAAGATCTACGATTACATTGAAGATGATAAACTGACTTGGGTGGATGATTTCCCTATTGTGAATACCTTTTTGGTCAAACGTTTGAAAAAAGCCAAACCGGATTCTGGAGACCGTTTCTTTTTACCTTCTTTGCTCAAGGACCAACAGGATATGGACTTTGCCAATGACCTTTTGACCAAGACCTTGCTCAATGATGGTAAATGGGAGAAGGAGATAGAGGGCAAAACGCCGAATTGGGACAATGATCGTATTGCGGAGATCGACTCTATTATACTAAAAATGGCCATTTGTGAGTTATTGAACTTCTCGTCCATTCCAGAAAAAGTGACGTTGAACGAGTATTTAGAGATTGCCAAGGAATACTCCACCCCCAAGAGCAGCATCTTTATCAATGGTGTTTTGGACAAGTTGGCAAAGGAGTATAAATCGGACGGAAGGATCCAAAAAATAGGCCGAGGTTTGCAATAAACAATAATTCCTTAATTTTGGGAAAACAAATTTTAATCATGAAAAGAATAACAACAATTTTAAGTTTGATCATGGTGGTTGCCCTAACCAGCGTATCATGTAAGGACAAAGCATCTAAAAAAATAGTTGCTGACAATGTAGAAAGTGCTGTGAGCAGAGATGAGGCTGACAAAAAGGTTCCTGTAATGACCTTTGAAAAAACTGAGCACGATTTCGGTACCATTCAAAGAGGGACTCCACAAGAAACTGTTTTTACTTTTACCAATACAGGTGATGCTCCTTTGATCATTACCGATGCAAAAAGTAGCTGTGGATGTACAGTGCCAAATCCTCCAAAAGATCCTATCGCACCAGGGGACACTGGAGAATTGTTGGTTAAATTCAACGGTTCAGGTCAAAATCAAGTGACCAAGACCATTACTGTAACAGCAAATACTGCCAAAGGTTCTGAAATCGTAAGAATCAAGGCATTTGTTCAAGCGCCAGGAGCTACACCAGCAGGTCCTGTAAAATAATTAAAAGACCTAAATGGAAAACCTAGGACAGTTTTTACCGCTGATTTTGATTTTCGCCGTGGCGTACTTTTTTATGATTCGCCCGCAAATCAAACGTCAGAAGGATGAGAAAAAATTCGCTTCGGAGCTTAAAAAAGGTGATAAGATTATCACTAAAAGTGGGCTTCACGGCAAAATAGTTGAATTGAATGACAAAGATTTCTCTTGTGTCATTGAGACTATGGCCGGTCGTTTAAAGTTTGATCGCTCTGCCATCTCCATGGAAATGAGCAAAAAATTAAACGCACCTCCCGCCGAGAAGAAGTAAGCGAAAAAACATATATACAAAATAGGACGTCCCTTGAAAGTAACATTTCAAGGGACGTTTTTTTGTATCTTATCCCAAAATAGAATCATATGGGAACAAGAAGACAATTTGTAAAACGCAGTGGATTGGGAGCAGCCGGATTGGGAGCATCAATGGTGTTGCCTACGGAATTATTGGCCTCTATCAGAAAAACCATCAGCCCCAACGATAAAATACATGTTGGTCTTATTGGATGTAACGGTATGGGGTATGGGGATTTGAATTCCATGCTGCAGAACAGTGAGGTGGATGTTGTTGCCCTATGCGATGTGGATGAAAATGTGCTTCGGGAAAAAACCGCGGAGTTGGAAAAAGGAGGCATAAAAAAACCGAAATGGTATTCAGATTATAGAAAACTGCTGGAGGATAAAGATATTGACATTGCCATAATCGGTACACCAGACCATTGGCATTGCCTACAACTTACGGATGCCATTGATGCAGGCAAAGATGTGTATTGCGAAAAACCGATTGCCAATTCAGTTGCCGAAAGTGATGCGATGCTTGCCAAAGTAAACGGAAGTGACCGAATGGTTCAGATTGGGCAGTGGCAACGTAGCGAGCCCCACTTTGTGGATGCGATCAACTATGTGCATTCTGGCAAATTGGGACAGATACGTTTGGTTAAGGCTTGGGCCTATCAAGGATGGATGCAGTCTGTTCCTGTGCTTCCCAACAGCCCCGTTCCGGAAGGTGTGGATTATGATATGTGGTTGGGACCAGCGGAACATAGACCCTTCAATAAAAACAGGTTTCATTTTAACTTTAGGTGGTTCTGGGACTATGCTGGTGGCTTGATGACAGATTGGGGCGTACATTTAATCGATTATGCTCTTTTTGGAATGAAGGCTTCCACTCCAAAATCAGTAATGGCCATGGGCGGTAAATTTGCCTACCCCGGGGACGCTGCTGAAACGCCGGATACTTTACAGACCATCTACGACTTTGGCGATTTTTCCATACTGTGGGAACATGCCACGGGAATTGATGGTGGAAACTACGGTAGAAACCATGGTGTCGCCTTTATTGGAAACAATGGGACCTTGGTGCTAGACCGAGGGGGTTGGGAAGTTATTCCTGAGCACGACCGTCCACATTGGAGTCAGGATTTAGGGCCTAAAATAGAGACTGTCCCTTTACAAAAAGGTGTGGGCCAAGGATTGGGACTGCACACCCAGAATTTCTTGGAAGCCGTAAAAACCCGTGATAAGTCAATCTTGAAAGCGCCTATCAAAATTGGTTACGATGCGGCCGTGGTAAGCCATTTAGGGAATATCGCCTATAAAACAGGGGAACGATTATTCTGGGATGCGGATAACCATAAGTTCAACCATTCGGAGGCGGATGCTTTGTTGGCCAAGCCATATCATAACGGTTGGGAGTTTCCAAAGGTGGGGTAGTGGTAAGTTGCTTTACTCGGTTGTATCGACATAAATGGCTCCGTCTTTCATCACAAAAACTACATTTTCCATGGTTTTGATAAAGTCTTTGGTAAGGTCTCCTTTTACAGCGATGACGTCTGCATAGGCGTCGGGTGCGATAACTCCAATCCTGTTTTCCTTGTTAAGTCGGGTCGCAGAGATGTATGTGCTGGATTGTAATATGTCCAAAGGTTGCATCCCCGCTTCGAAATAATAGCGGTACATATCCTTGGATGATTGACCTCTTGTTGTGTTGATGTTTGTGTAATTATCGGAACCTGCCACAATTTGTACCCCGTTTTTCCGGGCTCTAGCTAGTCTATCGTTGTTCCTTTTGACATAGCCATCCACCCAATCCAATTCATTCGCTTCGTAACCAGCAAGTTCAGTGAAAATATGCATGTAAGTCCTACTATTTTCTGTGGGAACCAGATAGATATCTTTTTCGGCCATTTTTGTCAATGTGGTATCTGCCAAATTAAAACCATGTTCTATCCCATCAACCCCTGCTTCGATTGCGTTCCAAGCTGATTGATTGGTAACGCAATGTGCGGTTACGGTTAAATTGTAAGTATGAGCCGTTTGCACAATGGATTTCATCTCTTCAACACTCAAGTAGGTTCTGTTCGGGATGTTATCGGCACATATTTTAATGAGATCAACATTTTGGTTTACATGCTCACGAACGGCATTTTTCCCATCTTCAGGACTTTTTATGTTACGATATTCTAGGTCTATAATTTTCTGATGCTCGGGTTGAACCCCATAAATTTGTCCTCCTTGTGCGGCCAAAATAGGTCCCGATGCAAAGATTCGTGGTCCTGTCGTGGTTCCTTCATTAATGCCATCCCGCAGGGCAACATCAAGATAAAGCCCAGAATTCCCCAAATCCTTAATGCTGGTTATTCCGTTGTACAAATAACTCTCCGCTCTTTTGGCTCCACGAAGTACGCGTAGACCATCATGCTCCATGGTTAAGGATTGCACGCTGTGCTCGGCAAAGTCTTTGCCCGCATCCTGAGAAAAAAGTACATGGGTATGCGCATCGATGAGTCCAGGGAGTACGGTATATTCAGTCAGGTCAATTGCAGATGCGCCACGAGGTAGTGATTCGAACTCATCAATCGAAATGATTTTTGTTCCTTTTATCTGAATTAATTTGTTCTTTAAAAGGGTATTGTTTTTACTATCGTACAGTAACCCTGCTTTTATGTAAGTGCTATTTTGTTGCCCGATGACATCGGTTTGGAAAGAAAGAACAATCAGGATAAGGATTAAGAGCTTTTTATGCATACTTCTTTGGTTTAGTTGTATGTAAAAATAGGAAGAGAAAAATGGTATTGCGTTTAATCTGTTTTAAAATCATATAGAGAGGGTAGTGGTGTCCTTGTAAAATAGCTGTAAATGAATTCACTTTGGTATGAATAGGCTGAATTATCAGTATTAGCGACTGTTTTTGTACAATTCAATGGCCTGAAGGTAATTCTGGGCTCCTTTCATGCTCAAATCATGTACAAAACCATCAAGTTCGGAGTGGTTTTCCTTAACCCAATTGACCAGTGAATCCCGTTCTTGTTGCCAAACCTGCCAATTGGCGTCTTTGCAATCCAGATTATCAATCTTTGATATTTTATCTGCGGTAAAACTGAATCTATGTTCACAGGTCAATGGATTGTTCTGTAGAAATTCAAACCTGAGCGATTCCACGGCAACTGTGGCTATAAACTGATTATTTTGATGTTCAATTGAAATCACTTTATACGTAGGCTGAAAAACGGAGTCCCATTTAAATTGACCGTAGTAGCTTTGTTGGTCAAACTCCATCACATAATCGCCTTCTGTAATAATAAGGCTGTCGGCAATAGTTCCCTTGATTTGATTGAAATCCGAGTTGTTGAACCCTTCGTAATATCTATTTATTTGCGCTGCCTTATCTATGTTATCTCCAGAACAACTGGCAATTAAACATAATATGGATAGGAATAGAAGTTTCTTCATGATGTGAAAGTAGGCAAAATACTGTAGACGATACGCTAATTACAATCTGTGGTGTCGTCAAAAAATGCTACCTGTTGATTGGCTTGTTCAAAAATCGATTACGGTCTTGATTGACCGTTTACTTGTAAAATTCCTTTTCGTCGACCTTTATAGTAGTCAGTTCCACAGTATGGCCGTCTGGATCCTTTGTGTAAATCGAATCAAAATAATGATGGTCTTGAATTTTAAATTCCAAATTCAATTCGGCATATCTTTTTTTGGCTTTTTTAAAATTATCCTTCGACACATTGAATGCGAAATGATCAATTTTTACATTTTTTGAATCTTGGGGTAGTTCTGGGTCACTTATATTGGCCGGAAACAAAGCAATTCCTGACTTTTCTGAGAATAAAAAGATGGGAAAGTCTCCCCATTCCGGTAACTGATATCTTCTGAGTCCCAGCACATCTTCATACCATTTTGCTGAAACTTCCATATCCGCGACACGAATTGCTACGTGGTCCAAAAAATCGATTTTTATGCTATCGCTCATTTTCTCAAGTCACTCTTTATAACATGCCATTATAGTATTCTGATTCCCAAAAATTGGTCGATTAAAATCAGTATTGAGCTCATGATCATTACAATCAAGGTTGTCCAAAGTTGAAACTTCCAATTCAAACTATGTTTTTTTGAGATTTTATAGACCATCACATATAGGAGTCCGCTCACCATTATGGGCAAAGTAAAAGTTCCGATTCCCAAAAATGCACTAATCCGACCTTCATCATTCGGATTAATAAAGTTCATGAACCCAGCTAAAAGCCTCATGTAGAATGCTGTGAACAAGAAAAGGTAAAGGTATTTATTCCAATTCTGAGACCATAAAACCATGAAGACGATCAGTCCTTGCAGTATTGTAATTATAGGGCCTGAGGCGGAAATGAAAACTTTGTGCATGTCAGACGGATTCTCTCCTTTTACCGGAGAGCCCCCATTTATCCTCATGATGGATTCATACCCTAATGATTCACTTGTGAGCCAATGGGCAAATTCATGAATAATCCACGTAAAGCATACGGCAACTATTCCATAAAGGACATATTTGAGTTCGATTTTTTGATTGGTCATTTTGGTTTGAATAAATTAAGCATAATGCTTTTGCAGTAGTCTATGGTTTGGGTATGTAGTATTATAAAACGTTTTCAATTCCATTCCACATTCAGTTTTTCCAATTCCGCATTCAATTCGGTTTGTGAATTTGGGTCTATTATTTTCGTATTGATGGTCAGTTCATTTTTATCCGTTTTCAGAATATAATCCCCTGCAAATTTTTTAATCCTTTTAATCTCATTGAGATTTAGTTTTTTTCCGAGTGGACCATTCACGTTTATGATTCCATTTTCTATACTCACATACTTGTAGGTCTTTTGATAAAAATAGAGGCCTAAGTACATTAAGGAAATCAAAATCCAACCGTAATCAATCCAGCCTGGTTCTTCTTTTGTAAAAAATCCAATAAAAAACCAAGTGAGCCAAACAAGCCCTAAGATCAAATTCACATTCAATTGTCTTTTCTTGTAAGCTATTTTCATTTGTCAAAGGTTGAATAAAGTGCAGTGATGATTCCGTTTAGGGTAACTAAATATAGTTAAAAGAACAAGACCACCACCGCTTCAACATGTTGTTGTGCCTAGTATTTATTTGATTTCCTTAAATTTTTAAATTGCTTGACCATTTTTCCGAAATTTTTGTCCTTTTTACGTTTTTCAGCCACAGTTGATTCAAAATGTTCCTTTTCTCGGTTCATTTTCAGATAATTCTCATAGGACGATTTATCTAACTTTTCATTTTCAACGGCTTTCAAAACAGCACAATCAATTTCTATGGTATGGGTGCAATCCTTGAACTTACAGTGTTTGGAAAGCTCAACTATTTTTTCAAACGTTTTTTCCAATCCTCCAACTGAATCTGCGATACCCACTTCACGTATTCCGGGATTGTCAATTACAATTCCACCGTTTTCAACAACTATCAATTCTCGGTGGCTTGTAACGTGGCGTCCCTTATTTGTACTTGTGCTGATGGTATTTGTTTTCATCAGTTGTTTTCCTGAAAGATTATTTAGAAGGCTTGATTTTCCAACTCCTGACGAGCCCAACAAACAATACGTTTTGCCCTTTACTATATGCTCTTATAGCCGTTCAATCCCTTTTTTGGACGTATTGCTAATAGCAATTATGGGTACTTGCTTCACTCTTTTTTGAACTTCGGATATCAATTTGGTTAAATCAGTATCATTTATCAAGTCAATTTTATTCAGAATGATAATTGGCTTTACATTGGATGCATTGCAAATTGTTAGATACCTTTCGATTCGATTGATGTTGAAATCCCTATCGATTGCTTGTACAATCAATGCAAAGTCAATATTAGTTGCTATGATTTGATTTTCTCCTTTTTTACCAACTGCTTGTCTTTTAATGATGGTTTTTCTGGGTAAAATGGAGTGTATGAGAACTTTGTTGTCATCATATTCAGAAATAGCAACCCAATCCCCAATAGCAGGAAAATCTTCACGAGTATTTGCCGTATATCTTAAGTTCCCTATGATTTCTGCATCAAATTCGCCTCTTTCAGTTTTAACTATATATCTTTCCTTGTGCTCTGAAATAACTCTTCCGATTTCAAAGCCCAATAGATTATGTTGAATTCTTAGTTGTTCTATTTTGTCATTATATCCAAAATGTTCTGGTTTCATATTCTGGTGTTTTAAATAGTGCAAACACTTGCGGTATTCAAAAATGAATTCAAATACAAAAGCGTCCACTACTGATGTGTTTATTTGTAAAATGGAAATAAGTAGAGATGCTTCAGATTAGTACCTGAAGTAAAGAATGGTGATAGTCAAAGAAAATTGACTATCTATTTTACAATATCCGAATATGATATTACAGATGTAATAGACATAAAATGTAGTTAGGGTACAAAATTAAAAAATTTCCCTTATAAAGTGTCTGGGAAAGAGCTTGTTTTTACTCTTCGATTTTCATTCCAATTATTGATTTGAAGCGCGATTAAAATTCCAATAACCACGAGAATGATTTCTCCGATAGCATATTTGAAGTATTTTCCAATCTTGCCCTCTTCAAGTAAACTTCGCCTAATTTTTCTAAAGAATTTTATCATTGGTTAGTGGTTGATTATAATGTTCTTAAAAATAGGGAGTTTAGCTCAGGGAAGTAGGAAAAATGAATTATGGTCAGTGCTACACGCTAGCCATTATTAGATCAACAAGTTCTTTTTCACTTGGCCTTGGGGCATTTTCATTTATTATCTTTCCATCTTTTCCAAATAGTAAATACCTCGGTATAGTTTTTATTTTATAATTCTTATAAAGATTAGACTTTTCCCAATTTGAGATAATATAGCTATCCTCTTCCTTTGATATCTTTTCAAGTTTTGATGCTCTTTCCCAGGCCGAATAGTCTTTATCTATGGATATTTCGATGATTTTAATTTCCGTCTCATTAAACTTTTGTTTTAAATCTTTAAGGTAAGGCATTTCTTGTCGGCAAGGTGCACACCAACTTGCCCAAAAATCCACTAAAATAATTTTCCCTTTATGCTTTGAAAGTACTTGCTCAAAGGTCAATTTATTGTCATTGACAAGATTGGTTAAAACTCCGATAGTTCTATCAGTTGTATTTAGTTTTTTTGAGTTCTCCCTTTGTTTATTAACAACTGAATTCCACTTATTTTTAAATTTATCATTTTCATTAATAGAGTGAAACTTTGTCAGGTATTTGTCAAATTTTGATTTTTCAATGAAAAAAATACTTTTAAGATATGAGTCCAATAAAACCTCTTTTGCAGATTCATTCAAAAATGTTTCTTGTTCGACAACAAAGTCGAATAGAACGGAATTCTTAACCCGCTTATCTTCCTTAAAATATTTGTATGAAATCAAAGCTCTTAAAAAACTAACATATTGTTTATTTTCAAATAATTCTTCTTCATTGAGTTTTATGTCTAAACTCTCTATGTCTAAATCTATGTTTTGATTTTTTGCCTTTCTTACTTTATAGGTGGCTAACTTTAATTTTTGATTAATTGCGTTGGTTGAGTAGAATATATCCGAAATACTATTAGTAGATTTCAGACTATCCAGTAATTTAATTGAATTTCTGTATATTTTTTCTGAATCATATTTATTGTTTTGAATTTTATTTTCATCGATTACTATTGCTTTATTTTCGAGATTATCCTTGTAAAGTAAATAACCGAAATTTGTTTCACTCCAAGTTCTATCACTATTTGTTAATGTAAATATTGGATGTTCAATCTGTTTAGATTGATTAACATTTACTCTTTGTATTTCGATTAAAAGACTATCTCCCTTTTCAAGATATAATTCATAGAAAAATGAAATCCACGGTACACCACCATTAATTTTGATGGTGTTTTGGGTTGGAATGGTTACTGATGTTCTTTTTTCTTCCTTTCCTAGAAATAACATATCAGGTTTATGCTGCATTTTATCTAAGTAAAGGTTGGTAAAAAATGAATTTATGGTGTCATTTATACTAATTACAACCTCATTTTTTCTTTCAGTTTTCTTTTCTCTAACTATTGAGGTTTCAGTACTATTTTCTGTCTTTTTTTCTAGACAGCTGCAAAATAATAGAAGTAAAACTACAAGTAGAATATTTTTCATAGGCTTGCATATAATGGTATCGGCCATGATTTCGTTGTGGCTGCCGGCAGGATTTTTCAGCGAGCCAGGGCCGCGGGCTGAAAGCATTCCCGTTGTTATTAGGTTTCTTAAAAATAGGGAATTTAGCTCAGGGAAGGAGGGAGCAATGAATTATAGCCAGTTTTATCTCTAGCTTTTATTGTACTATCCTCTTCAATATGTCCGCTGTTTTCGATTCAATTTCTCCATGGTATTTCAAGTCAGATGCTTTATTGTCAGTTAGCATTTGATAGAAAATACAAGCGTTTAAAAATGCTCCGTATTTGTTTGGGTGAATATTGTCCTCGTATAATTTGATGTCAGGATATTGGGTCAGAATTTCATACACTATGTTTCCATTGTCAGAAAGTATGAGTCCATATTTTTCCGCTACTGAACCATACGCCTCATTAATTAATTCTATTTCCTGTTCTAAATTCTTTATTTCTGGCGAGCAGTACTCATCATTCTCCAATGAATGATTAATTGCCCATTTTGAATAGCAATATTGTTTCGGGTATTCTTTTTTTGAAGGCCAAGTTTTAAATAAAATAAATTTACAATTTTGATTTGAAATTCGATTCTTTATTTCGGCAATTGCAGTTTCCACCTTGTATTCTTTGGCCTCTGGGATTAAAAGTCGGACTGTTCCTTCCTGAAGGACTATTATATCCCAATCCTTTTCGGATAATTTAATTTCCGTTTCTGTTTTTTCTCCTTCTTCTTTTTTCCGAGTACTAATTCTATTTTCAGTTTGTAATTCAATTATACTGTTCAAATGCCCATCCAATGATATTCCTGGAAACGTACTTTGCTCAATGTTAAAACCAGAGTTGGTCTCGTTTATCATTTTTTGCAGGGTTTCAGGCATATCATAGTAGTAGGTCAAACTATTCCCAATAAATAGGACATTGATTTTTTCTGTTCCCTCTGTTTCTTGAGATTTACAATCAGCACAGACAAGTATTAACAATAAGAGTAGAATATTTTTCATAAATTACAGGTAACGCTCTTGTACAACCATCAGTTACGGATTTTAAGTTATGAATTTTTATTTAAGCACTGACGTAGTCGAATCCGCCGACATTGCGGTTATACCTTGTTAAGGTTGGTTTTTTAGCCACTTAACTGCACTTTCAGACATTTTTTTATAGTCGTGACCAACATTTTTTATTGTGTCAATTTCCCAATTATATGTCCAATTATTTTTGTGCTTCAATTCCTCATTCACTTTAAAAAAAGTGGTTCCACGTTCCAATCGATGAGCTCCTTGTTCCATTGCCAAATCGGTGGTTCTAAAAGTACCTAAACTTGGGTCATTATCTAATTCTCCCAAGAGAACAACCAATCTTTTCTTGTAAGATTCTTGCAGATTCGTCTCTGTATTTTTGATGCCATACGGAAATTCAAGGTTCTCGTTTGGCAAACTGTAGAATCCAGCATTTGCAGCAATAGCTGTTCCTATTCTCGATTCCGGCATTAACATGACCATTCTATGAACAAATTGTCCGCCAGCTGAATGTCCAAAAATATCGTACTGCTCGTTTGTAATATTATTAACCGATTTAATGTGGTCAAATATGTTTTCAACGACGGTGTATGCCCATTCTGTTTTCGGATTTTTAGTTCCAAAAAAGGTAAACAAATTCCCCTCTTGATAGTCGTTTGTTGTATATTTTGAAAACTTATTTTCAAATTCAGGCGCTACTATTAATAGGTTGTTCTTATTGGCCAATTCAGTCCAAGCGTTTAGATAGTCATCTGCATTTCGTCCGCCACCATGCATGACGAAAACTATTTTGTCTTTGTCATTCCAGCTTTCAGGTTTATACGTCCAAACCTTAACCGATTTTCTCTTACTATCTTTATAGGCGTGGATAACAAAAGAGTCTATTCCGGTATTAATTTTATGGGCTGCTGTGATTTCAGGTCCTTTTGGAAGTACATAGAGGTAAATGTAACCCGTAACCGAAAGAAGTAAAAAAATAGAAAAAGTAGATATAATCACCTTTTTTAATACTGTAAAAGTCTTGTTCATTTGATGTCTTTTTTTTTGATTGATCAAACCTAGACTTCTTTGATTAGTTGCCTAATCTTTTATTTCCGAATCGTACTTTTTCAAGGACGAATTGTTTTTTTAGAGTAGAGAACTTATTCAGGGTGGGATGGAGTGATAAAATATAACCAATAATCTTAGTAACTATTCAGTGTAATGTGCTTTTGCTGAACTCGCGAAAGAACTGAAATAATTAACCGCTTTTACTTATTTCCTGTTCTAAATTCAATTAAATAGGGCTTTAAAGGAATACTCTCTTGAGTTCTAAAATTGTTGCTTATAAATATTTGATAATCTTTATTCGGCTCTAATTCCACAGGAATAGTCCAAGCGGTATTTCCATCTGACCAATATCTACCATTAATGTCATTTTTTGGAAAAGCGTCTTGACCTAAATCTCCAAAATCCACACCTGTATTATGTCCATTTAAAGGCTCAGAAAACGTTACCGTAATTTCTTTGATTTCGGGACTCACATTTTGACTTTTATTGTTAAACTGCTTTATCCCAATTAGGTAAGGTCGTTTGTTTTCAAAATTTTGGTATAGAATGTCGAGCGATTCAGAAAAGTAATTCGATTTTTTAATGAATTCTTCTACTTCCGATTCATTAGTGTAATCCAACTCAATCATTGTCTTAATAGCATTTGACTTATCGTCGGCTTGATTGTAATAGTTTTCGCAAATTTGATATCCAACATAGTAACCCAAATCTCTCACTCCAAATTCATTTGGGGCATTTCCGTCCAACCATTTATATAGATTATTGGGATAGAACATTTCAGTTTCATATACTTCTCGTATTCTTTTGGCATTTTCTTTACCAAATGCAATTTGAGGATTGGGTGATGCTTTATCAAGTGCTTTTGATGCAACAAACTCCACAACACCTTCATATAGTGTCAATGATAAAATATTGAAAACTCTCGGGTTTTGCTGGGTATGGACATATTCGTGAACATTCAAAAACACTAGGTGTTTTTTGGGGTTAGTAGCAAAATGTGATTTTAAGTAGGAAAAGTTTTCTGGAAATTCACTTGTCTCTGTTGAGCTATCAGCCAATGATATTTCAGAACCTATAAGAACCAAACTATCAATTGTTGTACCTCCTGTGCGAAAGGCTCCTATTGTGAAGTAGATTTTAGCAGGTTTTAATTCAGGATAAATCGCTTTGAGCTTTTCAATACCAAGTTCTAATTCGGCACCCACGTTGCTTACTTGTAAGGTGTTTTCTCGAATTGATTTCCAAAATTTCGGATAGCTATTTATTACATTTATGTAATCTTCTGGGGTATAGTTTCTTGCTTGCCTGATTCCTTCCAATCCCACAGTTCCTTTTTGAAAATATAAACTGTCAAGATATTTATATTGCAAAATGGAATCTTTGGTTGATGTGATATGATCATATGCGTCCCAAAAATTGGTAATATCAGTTGTTACAACGTTTTGATTTAGTTGTTGTCTGTTATTACAGTTTGCTAAGGCTAATACTGTAATCAGTAATATCAGAGCTTTTTTCATTTTTCAATTTAGTAATTTATTCAGCTTACACATAACGGTCCCGGCTATGAGATGAGTAGTTGCATGGTTTAGCAGTAGGTAAGTAGAGGCCATTGCTTGTAGCCATGGTTACTAGTGGTTTTCATTCTTTAAATCGTTTGTCGTTCAGTTTTTGATTTGCTTTGTTTTTCACCTTTCTGTTTTTTCCGTCTTTTGCAAATCTCTCTATGATTTTTCGTGTTATGTCTTGATGGTCTAGCAGTAAATTTTGAATTATAGCATTTCCATTTTCTAAGATATTTTCTACCAACTCATTTGATATACCACAGTCTTTTAATCTCAAACGGTAGGTTTCAGATGGTTCAGAAACAATTCCTTTTTTGCTTGTTATTCTCGGATCTTTATAGGCAGGAAGTATTCGCATTAGTTCCTCTAACTTTTCAACAAGCTCTATTCTCGATTTGGTCGTAAAAGTCAAAAACGGATTTTCCCAATTTGGGTCAATGTCAAATTCATTGTTTTTTTGATTGAAATTTTCTATAAAGTTTAAAACTCGGACTTGATATTCTCCATCCAAGTCTCTTTCTGGTCGCCATTCTACATCTATGAATTTTAATCGGCTATAATTTTCTAAGATCAATAAACTTGAACCATCAAAATAATCTTCGAAACCGACTACAGGATCAATTTCATACAGTTGGTTGTATTTTACTGTCCAACCAGCTTCAATTCTAAGGGGTTGTAGATTCATTTTAATTGTGAGCAGGTCAAATTACTGTCAAAGGTCTCGGCTAAGAGTAGTTGCGTAGGTTGGCAATTACTTATAGTCAATGTAACCGTTGCACAAGCCATTGAAAAGCAAAAAAACGGATTCATATA
>CETR01121600.1_pt1 | contig 40094 bp, 35 predicted proteins | sample 531281 | NCBI WGS metagenome assembly CETR01 (sample SAMEA2622568, study PRJEB7988) | marine metagenome | biome: marine biome (ENVO:00000447); feature: mesopelagic zone (ENVO:00000213); material: "saline water (ENVO:00002010), including plankton (ENVO:xxxxxxxx)" | depth 696 m
ATGATTCAGCGTTTGGTACCCGATGCGAAAGTAGGCATTGGTCACGGACAAATGGAAGGGAAGAAGCTGGAGAAATTAATGTTGAGTTTTATTAATGGCGAATTTGATGTGTTGGTTTCTACCACGATTATTGAAAGTGGATTGGATGTAACCAACGCCAACACTATTTTTATTAATAACGCCAATAATTTCGGACTGTCTGATCTTCACCAAATGCGAGGTCGGGTAGGACGAAGCAATAAAAAAGCCTTCTGTTATTTTATCACGCCACCTTATTCGGCAATGACCGAAGAAGCGCGTAAACGAATGACGGCTCTAGAGCAATTTTCTGAATTGGGAAGCGGATTCAATATCGCGATGAAAGATTTAGAAATTCGAGGTGCCGGAGATTTATTAGGCGGGGAACAAAGCGGATTTATCAATGAAATTGGTTTTGATACCTATCAGAAGATTTTAGCGGAAGCTATTGAAGAGCTGAAGGAAAATGAATTTAAAGAGCTGTATAACGAAGAAGATATTGAAGATAAAGATTTTGTGAAGGAAACACAGATCGATACTGATTTTGAAATTCTATTCCCGGATGATTATATCAATAACATCGCCGAGCGTTTGAATTTATATACCAAGCTGAACGAATTAAAAACCGAAGAAGAATTAGAAAAGTTTGAAACCGAATTAGTCGATCGTTTTGGCGAATTACCGGTTTCTGCCGTCGATTTATTAAATAGTGTTCGTATTAAGTGGATCGCTTCTAAAATAGGCTTAGAACGCATTATTATGAAGCAGAATAAACTGATAGGCTATTTTATTGCCGATCAGCAATCGCGTTTCTACCAAACAGCTAATTTTACCAAAGTATTGCAGTACGTACAGTCGCATCCTACAACTTGTAAGATGAAAGAAAAGAAAACCAGAAATGGCCTGCGTTTGCTCTTAACCTTCGATAAGATAACTTCGATAGAAAAAGCACTAAAAGTATTACAACCCTTAGATTTTAGAAAGAAAAAAGAGGAAGTGGAGGTATAAAAAATTAAAAGCCTTTCAATAATATAGAAAGGCTTTTTTATTCTAGGCGGGTAAAATACCCCGAGACTTGTCTCGCTAGTAAATTTTAAAAGTTTGTAAACGTGTTCCGCTAAAAAAATGCTCGTGGGCTTGCCCCGGAGAAATTTACGACATTATTTAGATTATAGATTTTTTGTTGTCTCTAAATACATTTCAATAATTTCATCTATGTCTTTAAAATTAAGCTCATTATTATTAATTTTTTTAAGTAGTGCAGGATCTTCTTTTAAATACGCATTAGCACTTTTTTTAAACCCTCTTGAAAGATTTGTTTCATGAAATAGGCGAGCTTTTTCGAAGTCTCTTTTTTTAATATAATATTCAAGTGAAGGAAAATCTCTTCCTTGCATATATCGATAAAGCATGTATAATTCACCATCTTTATTTACTCTATATACGCCATAACTCACGTAAAATTTTGCATAATCATTTTCTTTAGATATAAGTAATAATGATTTACCTAAAGAAGAATTACCCTTCAGTGTTAATACTACTTTTACAGGTTCAAATTGGTAAACAGTACCTGATTGTGAGGTGAGTTTAATTGTTTGTATGTCTTTTTTCTTTACTTTTTTGTTTTTTCCGTTTTTAGTTGATTTGATTAACACTTTCCCTTGTGCCGGATTATTAGGAACTTGGATAAAACCTTGTTGTGAAGTTCCATCGTTCAATATAATTTCTCCTTCCCAAAAAGGATTAGTGTTTATGTTTTGAGCAGAAACATTAATTGGAGCAAGAAATAATAAAAATAGAGTAAAAATTGTGTAAATGTTTTTCATAATGAATTTGTTTAGGGTGTTTAATTTAGAGATAAAATTAGAAATATAAAAAAGCGTCTTCTAAATGTTCAATGCGGGTTCCGAGTTTGTTTTTAATAATCGCTACAATATCAAACCGAAGTTCTACATCCAAATCATGTTCGATTAAGTAAAAATCCATCGCTTTTACCAACTGCTGAATTTGTTTTGGTTTTACAAAATCTTGTGGGTTTCCAAATTCCGGGGTACTTCTGGTCTTTACTTCCACCGCACAAATCATATCTGCTTTTTGAGCAATGATATCAACTTCGGCTTTTTGATGTCTAAAATTACGCTCTAAAATGGCATAACCTTTTTGCTGAAGGAAATCTACTGCGAGTTGTTCGCCTTTTTTGCCTAAATCATTGTGTTGCGCCATGGATACATCTCGAAAAGTTTAATAGTTCATCTAATATACTATTTTTTAAGATTTATATTTGTATGAAAGAGTGATGTTTAAAAGATGAAAGAGATTAAATTAAAAGTCCCGGACAATAAACTGGTTCAGCAATTAGGCTTTGCGGTTTCTCAGGAAGCTGAAATACTTGAAGCACATAAAAATATCGTTCGTGAACGAAATGCTGCTTACCAGAAAAACCCGGTTTAGATTTAAAATTTATAAATGAAATTGAACTAACGTTTTCTTCTTTAAAACAAAATCTTTTTTATCAATTCAGGTATGAAGAAATTAGATGCATTCCTTTAAAAAATTTTCCATTTATAATTCATTTTTCGTTAGATGAAAAAACGAACTTATTATCATTTAGGTCGTATTTCATACACGCAGAAATCCACTTCATTGGGATAAACGAAATCAATAACTATTTTAGGTAGCTTAAAAAAGAGTTTTCATCATTCACCTCTAGCTTTACTCTTCTTCCAAAAATTAAAGCTTGATTATGCTCAATATGTCCTGCCGGAAAATTAAAGGCTACCGGAAAATCATACGCTGCTACTGTTTCAGTGATAATTTCTTCCGCAGTTTTTCCAAATGGTATTGTGTTATCATTCATAGCATTCATTCCGCCAACGATGAGTCCCGCTAAATTTTCTAGCATTCCATTACGTTTTAGGTTTTGCATCATCCGGTCGATATGGTAAAGGTATTCATCTAAGTCTTCTAAAAATAGGATTTTCCCTTGGGTATTGATGGCAGAATTGCTTCCGCAGAGCGAATAGAGCACCGATAAATTTCCACCAACCAATTCGCCTTTAGTAGTTCCGGTTTTATTTAGGGAAGAAGTTGAAAATTCATACGTTAATTCTTCTCCGAATAACACCTTTCTCAACGTTTCCCGACTTGCTTCAGATTTGGTCTCCACCCCTAAGCACATTTGAGCGTGAAGTGTAGCGATTCCTAAGTTATGAAGATGCGAATGCAAAGCGGTGACATCACTATAGCCTATAATCCATTTCGGATTTTCTTTAAATGCAGAGAAATCGATTAAATCTAAAATTCTCACCGTTCCATAACCCCCTTTGGCACACCAGATTGCTTTAATTTCGGGATCATTTAATTGTTGCTGAAGATCTTCTGCTCGTTCTTTATCACTTCCTGCAAATTGATGTTCTTCCAATCCGATGCTAGAACCAATTACGGCTTGTAGTCCCCAAGCTTCCAACAGCTGAATGGCCGGTTGCAAATCTTCTTGCGTTGCTTTCCTGGCGGTGGCTACAATGGCGACTTTATCTTTTTTTTTTAAAAATGGAGCTGTTTTCATAAAGAAGTACTATTGATAAAGAATTAGATAGTGAGGCTTAAATTTCTTTGGGAAATTCAGGTACACTTTTTCCCTTAAAGTGGAGGCTAAATTTTTTATCATCATCAAAAAATCCTTCAAAAATTATTTCTATAGGTTTTAATGATATAATTAGAGCATTAACTTCTACGGATGTATGACGAACTAGAGAATTCGTGCTAGTTTCTTCCATAAAATCAACAAATAAACACCTGCAAGAACTTTGGCATGAGTTTAATTCTAAAGGAAACGCTCTGTTGAAATTGGTGTCAGGGCCTATATATATCGTAAGCAAGGGCTTTGCATCTGGCTTAATGCTCTTTGTGTCGTAGAAGAAAAGATTATATCCATATTCTGATTCTTTTGTGGTACAATAAGAGTTGTAAACGAAATAATTACCAGTGAGTGCTTGTACCTTAAAAGACTCTAAATTATACGATTCATTATTATAATTAAGTTTATTTAATTCAGGATTTTCTTCTCCATCATCATCTTTATCACAAGAAATAAAAGAAAGAATACTAAAGCATATTATAAATAAAAAGTAGATTTTTTTCATTCGATTAAATTATGGTGGGGTCAAAAATAATAATCTTATATAAATCCTAATCATAAAAAGCTTGTCAAGCAAAAAATGGAAAAACAATACTTGAATTCTCTGAAAAGAATGAAATAGCAAATTTATAAATATTCTTTGATGATTTTGTCTCTTTTATTTTTTTGAATTCCTATTTAGTAAGCGGTTAAAGTAACTTTATAATTAACAGAAATGTCTTTACCTTCAGAAGTAGTACCTCAAAAGTTATCTCGTAAGTACTTCCGTTTTTGGAAACCTCAATTTCTCCAGAATTGATAGAATATTTAGCACCTTTAGTTGAGAAAAATTCTTTATCAATAGTAATTAATTGTTCCTAAACCAAATGAAAGCGGTTCTTCTGTTAGATTATTGAAAGTATAAATACCACCTGTTAAGCCTGAAGGACTTTTAGATAACATGGGAAAATAAATATAAGAATACTTCTCTTCTGTAGAAGTATAGCTTTCATCGTAATTTTCAATATCGAGGGTAGAAAAATTAAGTTTGCAATTGTAAAGATTCTCATTATTGGTTTCTAAACAACTTTCGATAAATCCCATCTTTAAATCATAGCTTTTGCCCTTAAGCTCTATAGAACCTTTTTCATTAGTTATATGTTATTTCTAAATAGTAATTAAAAAAACTAACTATTCCTCACTGTAATCATATTCATATAAATTGCCTTTGTAGTGTCCTTCAAAATCAACAATGTCAGTTTCATCGTCCCAATTTCGTGCTTTACCTTTAAAAGTTACTTCATAAGGGTTAAGGCTAATAATATTTAAAACACCAGCTGTTAATTCGTAATTATCTATATCAATCATATCTTCCGTTTCTGTCATTATCTTAATTTCAGAAAAGTCAGAAAACGTATTTGCTAGTTCTCCTTCAAAAAATTTGTATTCTCTTGTTCCTATAGTTCTTTCAGAAGTAAAAATTTCAAAAAATATAGAATTAAAAAATTCATCTTCCGCTTCTTCATTTTCATTTACTTCTGTAGTAACCAATATTAAACCTGAACTGTGGTTTCCAGATTCATTTCCATAATATTCAAGGGCACCAGCTTTTAGTGGATAGGTTTTTCCATTCACTAAAAGTTCATTATTAAGATTGGAAGAATTATTATCATCATCATTGTTACAGGAAATAAATGCGGTTGCTATAAAAGCAAACAATAAAATCGAATAAATTTTTTTCATAGGTGTTATGTTATTTAAGGTTAGAATAATAAATAAAAAAAGGTGAAAGATTAGAACCTTTCACCTTTTTATATATTTCAAGAAAATTAGAAAGTGCTTAACAAGCCTTTATAATTAACAGAAATGTCTTTGCCTTCAGAAGTAGTACCTTCAAAAGTTATCTCGTAAGTACTTCCGTTTTTGGAAATTTCAATTTCACCTGAATTGATTTCATAATAAGTTCCATCCTCAGAGAAAAAATTATAGTTCAGGCCAATCTCTGAATCGCTAAATGTAAAAGCATCCTGCGTATAGTCGCTATCATAACTATAATTCCCGTCTGTTAATTTTGATGCACTGTCTGACCACAATTCAAAATACACAGAAGAAATGTTGACATCTGTTAAAGACGACTCATCATTTATAGAACTAATATCTTCTGAAAAAAGTTCAATATCGAAATTGTAGGTATTGCCGTCATCAGATTCTCCATAAGATTCAATAGTTCCCGATTTTAAATTGTAATTTTCATTGTCTATTTTCATCTTTCCTTTGACGCCGTTATCGCTTCCTCCGTCGTCATCATTTCCGCAGCTAGACAACACCATTGCTACTGCAAAAAACAAGTAATAAATTTTTTTCATTTAAGTATTTTTAAGATTAACGGGGGTAAATATATAAAAATTACTTTTCGGTTTTCTAGAATGAATTTAAAATAAATATAAGTTTTTATGAAAACATCTATTTGTATTTCCTTCAAGATTATTTTACTAAAACTCTCTTTTCTATAAACAGTTTCAAAATCCTCGTCGCTTTTCTTACCTTTACCGCTTAAAATTTCAGAAATGAGTACACCAAAAAGATATACCATTACGGCGGCTTTGCCTTACACCAACGGACCTATTCATATTGGTCATTTAGCAGGGGTTTATGTGCCTGCAGATATTTATGTAAGATATTTAAGAAAACGAGGGAAAGATGTAGTTTTTGTCTGCGGAAGTGATGAACACGGTGTGCCCATTACCATTAAAGCAAAAAAAGAAGGCGTAACGCCACAAGATGTGGTGGATAAGTACGACGGAATCATTAGAAAGTCATTCCAAGATTTTGGGATAGCTTTTGATAATTATTCGCGTACGTCTTCCAAAATTCATCACCAAACGGCCTCCGATTTTTTTCAGAAATTATACGATGAAGATAAGTTTATTGAAGAAGTGACGCAGCAACTGTACGATGAAGAAGCACAACAATTCTTAGCCGATCGTTTTGTGGTGGGTACTTGTCCTAAGTGTGGTTTTGAAGAAAGTTATGGCGACCAATGCGAAAAATGTGGAACTTCCCATAACGCCACTGATTTAATTAACCCAAAATCGGCCATCACCGGAGCTACGCCTATTTTAAAAGAAACGCGCCATTGGTTTTTACCCTTAGATCAATACGAGCCTTTTCTAAAAGAATGGATACTAAAAGAGCATAAAAAAGATTGGAAGTCTAATGTTTATGGACAATGTAAATCATGGATTGATGATGGTCTGCGTGCGCGTGCCGTAACGCGTGATTTAGATTGGGGAATTCCCGTTCCTGTGGAAGGTGGTGAAGGTAAAGTACTTTACGTTTGGTTTGATGCGCCTATTGGTTACATTTCTGCGACCAAGCAATGGGCAGAACGTGAAGGCAAAGATTGGGAGCCTTATTGGAAAGATGAAGACACCAAATTGGTTCATTTTATAGGGAAAGATAATATTGTCTTTCATTGTATTATTTTCCCGGTGATGCTAAAAGCGCACGGTGATTATATATTGCCGGATAATGTGCCTGCCAATGAGTTTTTAAACTTAGAAGGAAATAAGCTTTCCACCTCAAAAAATTGGGCGGTTTGGTTACATGAGTATTTAGAGGATTTTCCGGGAAAAGAAGATGTGTTGCGTTATGTGTTAACCGCCAATGCCCCAGAAACGAAAGATAACGATTTTACGTGGAAAGATTTTCAGCAGCGTAATAACAGTGAATTGGTAGCTATTTTCGGTAACTTTATCAACCGTGTGGTGGTATTAACCAATAAATATTATGATGGAAAAGTACCCAGTCCAGCAGAATTGACAGAAATTGATGAGCAAACCTTAGCCGAGTTAAAAGCCTATCCATCGGTTATTGCCAGTTCTATTGAAAAATACCGTTTTAGAGAAGCTCAGGCTGAATTGATGAATGTCGCTCGATTGGGGAATAAATACTTAGCCGATGAAGAACCTTGGAAAACTTTTAAAACTGACAAAGAGCGGACACAAACCGTAATGTATGTGGCGCTTCAAATTGCTTCCGCTTTAGCAACCTTGAGTGAACCGTTCTTACCGTTTACTTCAGAGAAGTTGAAAAAAATGCTGAACTTAAATGATGCTGTCATCTCGAGCGGAGTCGAAAGGTCTTGGGAAGATATTGCTACAGATAAAGTATTATTAGAAAAAGATCACCAAATCGGTAAAGCAGAACTATTATTTGCAAAGGTGGAAGATGAAGAAATTCAAAAACAAATTGACAAATTGGAAGCGACTAAGAAAGTTAATGCAACAGAAGAAGCAGAAGTAATTCCGCAAAAAGAATTCATAGAATTTGACGATTTTACCAAACTCGATCTTCGTGTAGGAACTATTCTAGAAGCCGAAAAAATGCCGAAAGCCAAAAAGCTTTTGGTCCTCAAAGTAGATACAGGTATCGATAAAAGAACCATAGTTTCCGGTATTGCCGAACATTTTAAACCCGAAGATATCATTGGGAAAAAAGTAAGTGTGGTAGCCAATTTAAAACCAATCAAGCTCCGTGGTACCTTAAGTGAAGGAATGATTTTAATGACGGAAACAGCCGATGGAAAATTAGTGTTTGTGAATCCAGATGAAAACGGAGTAAATAGCGGAACGGTAATCTCTTAAGATGAAAAAGTTTTATTTTCTATTTGTAATAGTATTATTAAGTTTTTTGGTAAAAGGCCAGCAAATTTATAATATCCCTAATAATTTAAAAGATAGTAATCGCTCAATTAAGGATGTTTTTATCATTAGTAATGAAACGACCAAAAACTTAACTCTTTTTATAGACGATAATAAAACGTTCAATGCATACCTCTATGATAAAGATATGCAACGCTTAGATGAGTTATCCTCTGAAGGTTTACCTAATCGTTACAATGAAATCATTGGATATATTCAAAAAGAAAATCAAACTATTCTTTTCTTAAAACATGGAAATAATAAAAATTTCGGTGCTATTATCTTTAATTTTAAAACTAAAAAATCATCTGAAATTGAATTCGATTTCAAATTAAAAAAAGGAGAGTATATAGAAAGTCTTAGTAAAAACGGGAAGTTCTATTTGCTTTCTACAGATAAGAAAAAATCTGTAATAAATTGTTTTGAGTTTACCGGAATTGATTACAAAGAACATCAAATAGTATTAAATCAGGATTTCAGGATAGAAGATAACAAACAGAAAAACCTGTATGAGATGCTCAAAAATCTAAAAAAGAGTAGTCCAGATCCTCTTGAAATTCGAAAAATGGACACCAATTATCCAATTGGAGTGGCCTGGGCAGGTGCTATGAACAAACTTTATGAAACTGAAAAAGGTTTTGAATTAACCTTAGACAAAAGCATTTACGAAACCTATCTTATAGACGTAGATTTAAACAAATATAACGCAGAAATAGAACATTTTGAAAAACCTTATTTTTCTACGAAAGAGAGATTTTTCAGTAAATCTTTTCTGCTTAATGATAATATTTATCAAATTGTAGGGAACTCAGAAGAACTTTTCTTTGAAGCCAGAAATAGGGAAACAGGCAAGCTACTTAAAGAAATACATTTGAATGACGATGAAAAAATTACGTTTGCAAACACTCCTGATATTCAGGATGAAGATGGAGACATGTATATTCCAAAAGATGAACTAAAGAAAACTTCTAAATTTTTAAAAAAAATTGATAATGAAGATATTGCTGTTTCTGTTCAAAAAGATAACAATCGTTATGTTGTGAATATAGGCAGCTATTCTAAAGCCTATCATGGAAATACAGCTGTTAGCATAGGACCAATGGGTATGGTCCAAGTTATGCCATATGGTGACAATTTCGATCAATCTCCATATCTTTGGTATGCTTACACAAACCCTATTCGCATAAAATGCTTATTCGATAGCAATTTTAATCATATTGAAGGAGAAGTTCCAGAAAATGCTTTCGACCGTATAAAAAAATACGCCAAAACTCTACACGATCAGATTGCTGAAAATGTTTTTAAGTGGAATAATAAAATTTATTACGCTTACTATAATAAAGAAACAGAAGCTTACCGAATTGTAGACTTTTCAAAATAAATAGCTACTATTTTGCTCAAAATTGCTTTTCATCCCAGTTATGTTTATCCCTTACCACCTAAACATCGCTTTCCTATGGAAAAGTACGAGTTGCTTCCACAGCAATTATTGCTAGAAGGAACGTGTACGGAAGAAAACTTTTTTGAACCAGAACTTCCCAACGATAAATATATTTGTGCGGTTCATGATCCCGATTATTATTACGACTTTCTCAATCTAAAACTTTCCCAGAAAGAAATTAGAAGAACCGGTTTTCCGTTATCTCGGGCTTTAGTGGCTAGAGAACGTTTAATTGCCGGAGGAACGATCATGGCTTCAGAATTTGCTTTGCAACACGGTATAGCGATGAATATCGCCGGAGGAACGCATCACGCTTATAGCAATCGAGGGGAAGGGTTTTGCATGCTGAATGATCAAGCCATTGCGGCCAGATATCTTCAGCAGCAAAAATTAGCCGAAAAAATATTAATCATCGATTTAGATGTACATCAAGGCAACGGAACCGCAGAAATTTTTGGAGGAGATGATTCAGTCTTTACCTTTTCGATGCACGGTGAGAAAAACTATCCGTTTAAAAAAGAAAAATCAGATGTAGATATTGGTTTAGCCAACGAGACGAAAGATGAAGAATATCTTAAGATTTTAAAAGAAACGCTTCCGCAGTTAATTGAAGAAGTAAAGCCTGATTTTGTATTTTATCTTTCTGGGGTAGACGTCTTGGAAACAGATCAACTAGGGAAATTAAGCCTCTCGATTAAAGCTTGTAAGGAACGGGACCGATTTGTATTGCAAAGTTTAAAAGATAAAAACCTTCCGGTAGAATGTAGTATGGGAGGCGGATATTCTAAAGAGATTAAACACATTGTGGAAGCGCACGCCAATACCTATCGCTTAGCTCAAGAAATATTCTATTGATACCAACTCTAACACCTTTTCTAACTAGTTTAAGTGAAATCTCTCACCATCTTGAAAGTTATTTTTTTCTAAAAGTCTAAGGCTAGACAATAGGATTTTTTGAACTTTAAATAAAAAAGATGAATACGAAAGAAAATAAAACTAGAATTGTAAGATTTCATGAGACAGGGGAGGCTGAGGTTTTAAAAATTGAAGAGGTTCCTCTTGAAGAACCGAAAGCCAATGAAGTGAGAATTAAGGTAGAAGCTATTGGTTTAAACCGTGCAGAAGTAGCCTTTAGAGCAGGTAATTATTTAGAACAACCAAAATTCCCATCAAAAATAGGCTATGAAGCCAGTGGCGTGGTTGATGCGATTGGCAGTGAAGTACAGTCGGTTAAAGTTGGTGATAAGGTAAGTACAATTCCTTCCTTTTCTATGAATGATTACGGTACCTATGGCGAAACGGCCATTTTACCTGAACATGCAGTAACCACCTATCCCGCTCAACTTTCTGCTGTAGAAGCCACTTCTATTTGGATGCCATTTACTACTGCCTATGGCGGACTTATTGAAAATGGAAAATTAAAAAAAGATGATTTTGTTTTAATTACTGCTGCCAGCAGTAGTGTGGGGTTAGCAGCCATACAAATAACCAAATCTAAAGGGGGGATTGCTATTGCTACTACTAGAAAAGAAGAGAAAAAGCAATATTTATTAGATGCCGGAGCAGATCATGTAATTGTTACAGACGATGAAGATTTAGTAGAAAGAACTCAAGAAATTACTGATGGGAATGGTATTGACATTAGTTTTGATCCAATCGGAGCTGAGATGGTTGCGTCTTTAACGAAAGCAGCAGGAGAAGAAAGTAAAATTATTCAATACGGATCTTTAACAACTAAAAATGTTGATTATCCTTTATTTCCCATATTGAGTAAAAGATTAACCATTAAAGGATACATATTGTTGGATATCACAACAGACAAAGAGAAACGTAAGAAGGCAAAAGATTTTGTAGTTAAAGGGATCGAAGAGGGGAGTTTGACGCCTACGATAGATAAAACCTTTGCTTTTGAGAAAATTGTAGATGCCCATAAATACATGGAATCCAATCAGCAAAAAGGAAAAATTGTAGTGGTTGTAAACTAATAAAAAAGGAAATCTTGGCTGATTTATTTAGCTAAGGTTTCCTTTCTTTTTCTGAAAATTTGAATTGAAATTAATGGAAATGCAAAGATGAAAAATCAACTTTTCCAGTTATAGCCTTGTATTTCTAAAGCAGCTTTTAAAACATCTTTTTGGCTAATAAGGCCGATTAGTTTTCCTTGTTCACAAACGGGAAACCTTCTTTTCTTTAAGCTTAAAAACTTATTGGCTACATCAAATAAATGCATATCTGGGCTTACCGTCTCTACCTCTTTAGCCATGTAATTTTCAACAGTCATATTCTCCATAGGTTGGTTGTAATAACGTGATTCTGAAATTTGCTTTATACAATCTCCTTCAGAAATGATCCCTATTAATTCGTTTTGTTGATTAACGACAGGACCTCCGGAAATTCTATATTTTAATAAAGTTTCCATCACCTCTAAAACACTTTGTCCTGCATAGAATTTGTACATATTTACCGTCATAAAATCTTCAACGGTAATATTTTCTGAAGTAGCAATAACCCCTATTTGTTTTCCTTGAAAGTTCTTGATTCCCATAATACTTTAATTTTCAATTAATTAAAGATAACGTAATTTTTTGAATTATGAAAATGATAAAATAAGGAGTCTCTAGATGTGATTTTGGTAATTTAAAAGTGTTTTATTGATATAAAAAAGTGCCCTAGAAAACTCTAGAGCACTTTTTTAAAATGAAAAACAAGGCTATTAGGATGCAATAAATAAACTTGCAATAGCTGTAGCTTCGTCACCTGTTAAGATTTCATCATAAGCTTGAGAAGAAGCTTCTGCCGTAAATGGCGAACCACTTCCTAGAGTAGAAACATCTACTCCTCCTTGTATTAAATTTTCTTCTCCGGCATATACCGCTTCTACACCTTCATTGGCGGCGGCTACACCAAGATCTGGAATCCCTGTATTATCTAAAGTAATCCAACCTTCTAGGCCTCGTAACCTTCTTATTTCTGAAGCATGTCTCGCCTCTACTGAGTGAATTTGAAGTGCAGCGGTTAATAAATCATCGTTGCCCATCAATGCTCCGGCTTGTCCTTTATAAGCTCTAACCCCTGTATCTTCAAAAGCTTGAGCTAAAATAAGAAGCTGTGCATAAGCTACTTCGTTTCCACTATTATTTTCATTAAAAGGGTCAAAATTACCATCTACTGTAAAATCAAACGTGGGTTCGCTTACTGGGTTTTCCCCAAGAGATTCTAAGGTATTTTTTAATAAATTTACATGAGCAGATTCATGCATTGAAATTTGCTGATAAATCGCTTCTGCTTTGGCATTGCTCGAGAGTACACCAGAAGCAAGAGCTTTAGCATAAAAATCTGCTTCCAAGTATTCTAAGGTCAAAGCTAATTGTAAAGCACCTACCGCATTATCTGTTTGAAACATAGTGGCAGCTTTTGCTTTGTTTGATAAAGTTGCCATCCCAAATGGAACGGCAGCTATGGCAGCTTTTTTACCAAGGGAAGAAAAGGTGCTAAAGGCATCTCTTCTAGAAGCTCCTTTTTTGGTAAGGTTTTCAGTGGTAAACTCGTCTAAAAATTTTATAAGATTCATAATATTGTTTTTTAAATTATTGAAATGATTAGTTACTTATTTTACGGCAATTGGTTTGCGGTAAATGGAGTAACAATAAATCCGCCTGCGGCATTAATGATTACTGATGGGTTTTCTGCACCATCCAAACCTGTGTTGGGATCTACAATATCATCTCCAGCAAAAAGTTTGAAGTCATCCATATCGTTACCTATAATACTTCTAATGGCAGCAGCGTGTCTTGCTTCTACAGAAACAATTTTGCCTGCGATTACTAAGTAAGCGGCAGTTTCAATAAGTTTACCGGCACCATTATAGGCCTTTACACCCGTATCTTCTAACAATTTAGCGGTGGATAATACAGAATCTCGATTAGAAAAATCTACACTTGAAAAATCAAATTCTAAGCTTTCCGGTAATACGACCTCTGCATCAAAATTCGCATTTAAAGCGGCTTTAAAAAACTCCCTATGGTTGACTTCGTGGTTATATAAATCTTCCAAAATTTGTTTTTCTTCCATCGCAGCACCCGACCAATAAGAGCCATTAACTACTTTGGTATAAAACTCTGCTTCCAATTGCTCCAGTGCATACGCGTAATTAAGCACTCCTAAATCGCCTCCTCCTAAATCAAAAGTGTTTGGGTCCGGATCTGGAGTTGGTTCTGTGAAATCGTCATCATCGCTACAGCTTAAAATTAAACCACTACCGGCAATCGCGAGTCCACTCATTTTTAAAAACTGTCTTCTTTTGTTCCCGTTTTTAGAAACAAAGCTTTCTACTTTTACGTTTTTGTTCTTCATAATAAAAATAAGTTTTGTTAATCTTATACGAGATCTACGCAGCAATACCGATTCTAGTTTTTAGAAAACAGGTTAAAACTTTGTTATAGCTTGTTAAAAAATGTTAATTAAAGGTGTTTTTGTTAAAACTGAAAGGATCCGATTGAAGATGTTGTGGTTTCAAAGCGAGTTTATTTTAAAATAAGCAATTCATTAATCTGTACCTCAGTAATGTATCTTTTTTCTCCTGTTTTAGTTTCGTAGTTTCGAGAAGTAAGTTTTCCTTCTATCATGACTTCTTTTCCTTTTTCTAAATAATTCTCTATAATTTCTACCGTTTTTCCCCAAGCAATAAGACTATGCCATTGCGTGTTGGTTACTTTTTCACCTTTCGCATTTTTGTAAGTCTCATTAGTAGCTAAAGAAAATTTGGCTAATTTCTTTCCGCTTTCTAAGTAAATGATTTCTGGATTGTTTCCTAAGTTTCCAATTAACTGTACTTTGTTTTTTAACGCATTCATAATTTTGAGTTTTAATAGTATTGAATTTCGTTCGTTCAATTCAACAGTACAAAGATGAAAACAGAGTAAAGTTTTAATTGGTTGATAAATAATTACTTGCGTTTGTAACCGTTTTTAAACGGTTGTAGTCGTTTGTAAATGATTTTATTTCCGTAGAAGATTTCTTATTTTTAGCTTATGGAAAAACTATCAGTAACTATTATTCAAGCCGATTTACATTGGGAAAACGCTGAGCTTAATCGAGAAATGTTCAGTAAAAAAATAAATGAACTCAGCCTGTCAACCGATCTTATTGTCTTACCGGAAATGTTTACGACAGGGTTTTCAATGAATGCTGAAAATTTAGCGGAAGAAACCAATGGAAGTAGTTTAGCTTGGCTTCAACAACAGGCCAAGAAGTTTGAGGTGGCACTTACCGGAAGTGTCATTATTACCGAAAACAATAATTATTATAATCGTCTATTCTTTGTTTTTCCTGACGGGAGTTTTAAAACTTACGATAAAAAACACCTATTTACGTTGGCTGATGAGCAAAATACCTATTCTGCAGGGAAAGAAAGGTTACTCGTGGAATATAAAGGCTGGAAAATATGTCCGTTGATTTGTTACGACCTTCGTTTTCCTGTTTGGTCCAGAAATACCGAAGATTTTGATTTATTGCTATACGTGGCTAATTGGCCTAAGAAACGAACGCAAGCTTGGGATGCACTATTAAAAGCAAGGGCAATAGAAAATATGTGCTACGTCGCAGGAGTAAACCGGGTTGGGTTCGATGGGAATAGCCACGAATATTCAGGGCATTCGGCAATTTACGATATGCTGGGCAAGCAAATTTCGACCTTAAACCACGAGGTAGTTTTTTCAGAAACTATTCAATTGAGTAAACAGGAACTAAATGAAACCCGTAAACGTTTTGCTTTTTTAAACGATAAGGATGAGTTTACCTTAAAATAAAAGTTTCATTAACATCCCAATTTGCCCTAATTTCAATTTCACCGGGATAATAAAAAACCCGTTCCGGTTGGGTTTTGTTCAAAAAGCTTCCGGTATCCCATTTACCATTTTCGTTTTCATCGTAAATAACCCTAACCCTATAAGAAGCGGGTTTAATATATTCAAAGTTAAACACGTTTCCTTCTTCTTGGTTATGAATAATTTCTTTGTACGTGTCTCCTTTTGAGTTGGTAAGTTGAACGATTACCGGGTAGGAATTAATATTGTTGACGGTCAAATTTAAGATTCCTAAGTCTGAAAGTTTAGGGGTTTTAATTTGAAAGTCTAAGGTGTCATTTGAATTTTCGTAAAAATCGGTAATTGCGCCGGGTAAAAGCTGAATTTTAAAGGCTTGATCTTCTTTTTTATCAAAAGCAAGACTGAGAATGTTTTCTCTTTCCTGAAAAATATAATCAAAATGAATAGGAATAGAATCTTTATCTATAATCTTCACCAACGTAGTATCTAAGGTTTCTAATGGAGTATTGGCCGTAAGCTGAAAATTTTCATCTGGGTTAAAACTACCTTTGGTCAATGCTTTAATTTCTAAAGAATCACTTTTCATATCCCGGATTTTGGTATAAACCGTATCTATATAATTTTCTTTTTTTACCTGAAAGACCAAACTATCCACTTCCATAAAAGGTTTATACCAATAATGAAGTGTATCGGTTTCGGCATCGGGTAAAATTCGATAGTCAAAATCAGTGGCAACATCAGAGATTAAGTTGATTTGAGTACTGTCTGCATTTCCTTTGTAACCAAAAATCAAGTGTTTTTTAGAAAGTTGTTTGGGCCGCTGAATCTGGAAATCTAGAATTTCTTTAAAGACTTTCAATCCATAAGTTTCCTTGGTAGGGATGGTTATTAGGCTATCTACATAACCAATTTTATCAGTACGCGGATCAAATTTATAGTTTTGGTTTTTATCGACCATTGCTACCATCTGGTAAGTTCCGGCACGCATATTATCTACCGTAAAGGTATTTAACGTATCTCGGGTATACGAAATATAAGTAGGCATTCTTTTGTAAACGGCAGAATCACTATAGGTAGAATCTACTTCATACAACATGATCGAAACAAATTCGTCACTTTTTCTTTTATAAGCATCGCTCACCGCTCCGGAAACTGAAAGGGAGTCTACGTAACTCCCGGTAGAAAAAACGTATTTGAAAAACTGGAGAGGGTTACCTTCATTATTATCAGTAATGCTATTTCCAAAGTTGATGGAATAGGTAGTGTTCTCTAATAAAGTGTCTAAAATTTTAATCCTAACATCTTTGCTGGCACTACCCATCGGGTAAAACTCTGGTTTCGGATCCATGGGAGGAGAAACAATAATCTGGCGTTGCGGATTATCTAATTTCACATATTCATTGAAATAAATTCTAATCTCTTTTGCCTTGAAATTGGTACTGAAATTCTCCGGGTTCGCCCTTACAAAAACCGGTGGGATGGTATCTATAATTCCTCCTTGTGGCATTCCACGTTTAGCGCAATTAAAGAAAAACGTAAAGCTTAACAGCAACAAACAAAAGTAGGTGAAGCGTTTAAAATTCATTTACAAAATTTTACTGCAAAGAAACAATTATTTTAAATATCAACGTAATTTAGATCGCATAAGCCATTGATGCAATACTAATTTTTACGTTTTTGGCTACTTGTAATACTTGGATACAATTTTTCATGGTTGCTCCAGTGGTAACAATATCATCACAAAGCAAAATGTGTTTGTTTTCAATTTTACTTTCCTGCTCTAAACTAAAATAATTGGGTTTTATTTTTTGTCGGGCCAATCGGTTTTTAAAAACTTGGGTTTTCGTGGCTTCTTTTTTAATGAGAACATCGTCAATATAAACTTTATTGAAGTTGGTAGCTAGAGTTTTGGCGAAGCCCTCTACTTGATTGTAACCGCGCTCTTTTAAACGGCTCCGATGTAGAGGGACGGGAATAATCCCATCAATCCCGGTCATAAAGTTATTTTCCTCCAAATAAGGTGTAAACCATTCGGCTAGATAGGAACTTATTTCTTCTTGACCGCGATATTTTAAATTATGAAAAAGCCGTTGGGTAATTCCTTTTTTGTAATAATAAAGCAAGCAAGAGGCCTTCTTAATATCAACTTCGTGATTAAATACTTTTTTTAGTGTATTTTCGTTATTTAGATGCGTATTGGCTAGCGGAAGTTGGTGTAGGCAAGAAGTGCAAATCATTTCTTTGTGTACCAAATTTTCCTCACAGGCAACACATTTTTTAGGAAAAAACAGATGAAGTAAATCTTGAAACACGTGTAATTTATTTCTTCTGAAGTTAATAAAATTTTCGCGAGGGAAATATATGAGTGAGAAAAAGAAAGAGAATATTCTGAAAATTTTAATCGGTGTGTTACTTGCCGGATTAGTGATTATGTTGGTGTATACCTTTAGTTTTCACAGTGAGAAAAATGAAAATATAAAGTTTTTAGAAGAAGAAAAAGTCTTTTTGCAAAAAGAATTAGAAGGTATTCAGCGGGCATATGATAGCTTAGAGCTGGATAATGCCAGTTTAAAACAAAACCTGAAAAAAGAGCAGCAGCGTATTTCACAGCTCATCGATTCCATTGAACAAATGGAGCAAGATTATTTTCAGTTGAAAAAATACCGATTACAGGCCGACCAATTAAAGATGGAAAAACAGCGTTTGCTCTCACATATTCATAAGCTATCAAAAGAAAATGAGAAATTAAAAACGGCAATAGATAGCACCAATCAAATTCTTCAAACCACCCAGAAAAAAACCGACTCTATTTATCAAAAAAATGAAGAGTTGCAGCAAAAAATTAATGAAGCTTCGATTATTAAACTTTCCAATATTCAAGGACAAGGAGTGACGGTAAAAAATGACGGAGAAATTAATATAATAAATAAGGCCAGTCGAATTGAAAAAATAAGGGTTTGTTTTACCATTAATGAAAGTAAATTAGCAGAAGAAGGCGAAAAGCAGCTTTATATTCAGGTAATTAATCCTAAAAACAATTTGATAGGGGAGAAGAAAAAGAAGAAATTTAATGAAAAAGAATTGTACTATAGTGCAATGGCTGTCATAAATTACCATAAGATAGATACCGATGCTTGCGCTTTGATCAATATAGCTAAAGAAAAAGCGGTGGAAGGCAAGTATATTGTCCACGTTTTTCAAGATGATATCCTCTTGGCCTCAGAAACTTTCATGTTAGATTAGAAAAATTCGTTCAAGCCTATTTATTTAACCTGCCGTTTCCTATTTTTGTGCTATGGCAAAACAACAAGATAATTTTAAGCAGGTAATTGCTCACGCTAAGGAGTACGGTTATATTTTTTCTTCAAGTGAAATTTATGATGGTCTTAGCGCGGTTTATGACTATGGTCAAAACGGAGCAGAGTTAAAGAAAAATATCAAAGAATATTGGTGGAAAAGCATGGTTCAGCTTCACGATAACATCGTAGGCTTAGATGCGGCTATTTTAATGCACCCTACTACCTGGAAGGCTTCCGGTCACGTAGATGCTTTTAACGATCCACTTATTGATAATAAAGATTCTAAAAAGCGTTATCGAGCCGATGTATTGGTGGAAGATTATGCTGAAAAGATCAACCAAAAAGCGCAAAAAGAAATTGCGAAAGCCCGTAAGCGTTTTGGCGATAAGTTTGATGAAGAAGAATTTGTAAACACCAATCCACGGGTTATTCGCTATAAAAAAGAAGAGAAAGAAATTCTTGAGCGTTTAGCAAAGTCGTTAACCAACGAAGATTTGGCCGATGTAAAAGCTTTAATTGAAGAATTAGGCATTGCTTGCCCCGAAAGTGGTTCTAAAAATTGGACTGATGTAAAGCAGTTTAATTTGATGTTTGGGACTAAGCTAGGTGCGTCTGCCGATAGTGCTACCGATTTATATTTACGTCCGGAAACCGCTCAAGGGATCTTTGTGAATTTTGCCAATGTACAGAAAACCGGAAGAATGAAAATACCTTTCGGGATTGCGCAAATAGGAAAGGCTTTTAGAAATGAAATTGTTGCGAGGCAGTTTATTTTCCGTCAGCGTGAATTTGAACAAATGGAAATGCAATTTTTTGTACGTCCTGGAGAAGAACTTACTTGGTTTGAAAAATGGAAAGAAACCCGTCAAAAATGGCATGAATCTTTAGGTTTAGGTAAAGAAAATTACCGTTTTCATGACCACGAAAAAATGGCGCATTATGCAAATGCTGCTACCGATATAGAATTCAACTTCCCTTTTGGTTTTAAAGAATTGGAAGGAATTCATTCCCGTACCGATTTTGATCTAAAAGCCCATGAAAAGCATTCGGGGAAGAAACTACAGTTCTTCGATCCGGAGATGAATAAAAATTATGTGCCTTATGTAATTGAAACTTCCATTGGGTTAGATAGAATGTTCTTAGCGGTATTTTCGAGCTCTTTACAAGAAGAAGAGTTAGAAGGTGGTACTACGCGAACTGTTTTAAAATTACCGGCTATTTTAGCACCTTATAAGGCTGCCATTCTTCCGTTAGTGAAAAAAGATGGTTTACCGGAAATCGCTCAAGAATTGTTAGATGACTTAAAGTGGGATTTTAACGTGACTTACGATGAAAAAGACGCCGTAGGAAGAAGGTACCGCCGTCAAGATGCTGCCGGAACACCTTTCTGTATCACGATAGATCATGATACCAAAGAAGATAAACAAGTAACCGTAAGAAACCGTGATACCATGGAACAAAAGCGTATCCCGATGGCTGAGGTAAAAGCGATGCTGGCTAAAGAAGTAGATTTTAGAACTTGGATGGATAAGTAATCCTTTCTAAATTCTTAATTATAAAAAACCCCTGCTGAATTCAGTTTAGCAGGGGTTTTTATATAAATAACTTGTGTGCTTTTCCCATAAAAAAATCCCTATTGCACATGTGCAATAGGGATTTTTATAAGTTGAAATGTGTTTTGCATTAATCGGCTAACACAATTGCTTTATTGTTTTTCATTTCTAATACGCCTCCTTTAATAGGGAAGTGCCATTTACCATCTTGTGCTTTGGTGAAATCGTCTTTAACTTCTTCAGCAATTTCAAAATTACCGTCTACTTTTACCACTCCTTTTGCTAACACAGAGACAATAGGTGCGTGGTTATTCAACATTTGAAATTCACCTTCTACTCCAGGAACAGTAACCGAAGTAACTTCAGCACTTAATAAAACTTTTTCTGGAGAAACAATTTCTAAATACATATTTTTTGGTATTTAGTAATCAGTAATTAGTTGCCTAGTTTACTGCCTACTGTTTTACGATTCGGCTAACATTTTCTCTCCAGCTTCGATAGCTTCTTCAATACTTCCTTTTAAGTTAAAGGCTGCTTCAGGAAGGTGGTCTAATTCACCATCCATAATCATATTAAAGCCTTTAATAGTTTCTTTAATATCTACCAACACTCCTTTAAGACCGGTAAATTGTTCTGCTACGTGGAAAGGCTGAGATAAGAAACGTTGTACACGTCTTGCACGTGATACGGCTAACTTATCTTCTTCAGATAATTCTTCCATACCAAGAATTGCAATAATATCTTGTAGTTCTTTATAACGTTGTAATAACTCTTTTACGCGTTGTGCACAGTTATAATGATCTTCTCCTAAAATATCTGCAGTTAAAATTCTTGAAGTAGAATCTAATGGATCTACCGCTGGGTAAATACCAAGCTCTGCAATCTTACGAGAAAGTACTGTAGTCGCATCTAAGTGGGCAAAAGTTGTTGCCGGTGCTGGATCGGTAAGGTCATCTGCAGGTACATAAACGGCCTGTACAGATGTAATCGAACCTTTTTTAGTGGAGGTAATACGTTCCTGCATCGCACCCATTTCTGTTGCTAAGGTTGGTTGGTAACCTACCGCTGAAGGCATACGTCCTAAAAGCGCTGATACCTCTGAACCTGCTTGTGTAAAACGGAAGATATTGTCTACGAAGAAAAGAACATCTTTTCCTTGGCTATCTCCTGCTCCATCACGGAAATATTCAGCAATGGTTAAACCAGATAAAGCAACACGTGCACGTGCTCCCGGTGGCTCATTCATTTGTCCGAATACGAAAGTAGCTTTCGACTCTTTCATAGAAGATTTATCTACTTTTTGTAGATCCCATCCTCCTTCTTCCATCGAATGCATAAAGTCGTCTCCGTATTTGATAATTCCAGATTCTAACATTTCTCGAAGAAGGTCATTTCCTTCACGAGTACGTTCTCCAACTCCGGCAAATACAGAAAGACCACCGTGACCTTTCGCGATATTGTTAATAAGTTCCTGAATAAGTACTGTTTTACCAACTCCGGCACCACCAAATAATCCAATTTTACCACCTTTCGCATAAGGCTCAATAAGATCGATTACTTTAATACCGGTAAAAAGTACTTCAGTCGAAACTGATAAGTCTTCAAATTTTGGTGCTTCACGGTGAATAGGAAGCCCATTTTCGTTAGCTTTAGGAAGATCTCCCAAGCCATCTATAGCATCTCCAGTTACATTGAAAAGACGTCCGTAAACATCTTCACCAATTGGCATTTGTATAGGATTTCCTGTAGCAATTACTTCGGTTCCTCGGCTTAAACCATCTGCAGAGTCCATCGCGATAGTTCTTACCGTTTTTTCCCCAATATGAGATTGAACTTCCAGCACAAGTTTTGATCCATCTTTCTTTATGATTTCTAATGAATCATAAATGTTTGGTAACTCAGCATTCTCTGTGTTGAACTCAACGTCAATCACAGGGCCAATGATTTGTGCAACTTTACCTGTAACTTTAGACATTATCTAATTGTTTAATTTATAGTTTGTAATGTGGAAAAAAGCCCTTACTTTTTTCGGCTGCAAAGATAGATTATTATTATGAAATAACAACATCTTAATTTTGAAAAATAATTTATTGTTAAAAACCTTATTCTACCGTTACCGATTTTGCAAGGTTTCTTGGTTGATCTACATTTTTACCTAGCATTAAGGCAATATGATATGACAATAACTGTAAAGGAATGGTTGTTAGTAATGGTGTAAAGGGTTCTACCGTGTCTGGTACCTCGATTACATAATCTGCCAACTCTCTTACCTCTACGTCTCCTTCCGTCACAATTCCTATAATTTTACCTTGTCGTGATTTAATTTCCTGAATGTTGCTAATTACTTTTTCGTAATGTCCTTTTCGGGTTGCAATCACCACAACCGGCATCATTTCATCTATCAATGCGATGGGGCCGTGTTTCATTTCTGCTGCAGGATAACCCTCCGCATGAATATAGGAAATTTCTTTTAGTTTTAAAGCGCCTTCTAAAGCTACCGGGAAGTTAAAACCTCTTCCTAAATATAAGAAGTTAGAAGCGTCTTTATATTTTTTGCTTACTTCTAAGATGTGCTCATTAGATTGTAAGGCTTTTTCAATTTTCTCTGGAATTAATTCCAATTCCCTTAAATACAGGTGGAAATCAGATTTACTGATACTTCCTTTTTCCTTGGCCATTTTAAGGGCCATAAGGCTTAATACTGTAATTTGAGTGGTAAAGGCTTTGGTAGAAGCTACTCCAATTTCGGGTCCTGCGTGTGTGTAAGCACCGGCATGGGTTTCTCTTGAAATGGATGAGCCTACCACGTTACAAACGCCAAAAACAAAAGCTCCTTTTTCTTTTGCTAATTTTATAGCAGCCATTGTATCGGCAGTCTCCCCCGATTGGGAAATGGCAATAACGATATCATCTCTATAGATAACGGGATTTCTGTAACGGAATTCGGATGCATATTCTACTTCTACAGGAATCCTAGCTAAATCTTCAAAAATATATTCAGCTACTAAACCGGCGTGCCAAGAAGTACCGCAAGCCACAATAATTATTCTTTTGGCGTTAAGGAATTTCTCTAAATTATTATCTACTCCAGCCATTCGTATAATGCCTTTGTCTACCAACATTCTACCTCTATAGGTGTCGGTAATGGCATCGGGTTGTTCGTAGATTTCTTTCAACATAAAATGGTCATACCCATTTTTTTCAATCTGGTCAAGGTTCATTTGAAGCTCCTGTACATAAGGATCAACTAAGGAGTCATTGTGAATTTTTCTTATTTTCACTGTTTTCCCTAATCTTACCACTGCCATTTCGCCGTCTTCTAAATAAATAGCAGAGCTGGTATATTCGATGAAGGGAGATGCATCTGAAGCAATAAAAAATTCATCTTCTCCAACCCCGATTGCTAATGGACTTCCTAGTCTAGCAACGACAATTTCATCTGGTTTTTTCTTATCGAAAACAGCAATGGCGTAAGCACCTACGGTTTGGTTAAGGGCAATCTGTACAGCTTTCCCTAATTTAACCCCTTCTTGTTTTTGAACGTCTTCAATTAAATTGACCAATACTTCGGTATCGGTATCTGAATGGAATTGGTAGCCTCGCTTAACCAGTTCTTTTTTTATAGTATCGTAATTTTCGATAATCCCATTGTGGATAATCACTAACTCGCCTGAATTGGAATAATGAGGGTGTGAATTAGCATCATTGGGAACTCCATGAGTTGCCCATCGGGTATGACCAATACCTATACTTCCAGAAGTGGAAATTTCTGCTTCTAGCTTTTCTTTAAGATCGATCACTTTCCCTTTGGTTTTGGAAAGCTTTAATTTACCTTCATCATAAAGGGCGATTCCTGCACTATCATAGCCTCTGTATTCTAAGCGTTGTAATCCCTTTAATACGATGGGGTATGCTTGACGATGACCTATATAACCTACGATTCCACACATATTTTTTTAATTATTTTGGTTCGGTATAGTAAATTTCCAATTGAAGTTTTTTGTCTGTATTTTCTTCTGAAGTGTTTGTTCCTTTTAAAACAGTCCCTTTAGGGTAAAAAATACTTGAATTGGGTAGATTTTCTAAATTTTCAACTGCTGGATTGAAATCTGCTTTGGATAATGTAGTAGAATTTACATTGTTACTTACGGTTAGCCCTAGCCTTGTATTAGTAGAATCTTTATTGATAATGTTATTTACTAAACCAGTTACTCTAATTTTATAAAACCTGTTCCCATTATCGTCTTCAGATAAGGGGCCTAGATGTATTAATCTTGAAACAAGAGGATTGTTTTCATTGGTAGAAGCATCAAAAGTATAATCTGAAACTACACTGTTATTGTTTATATCATAAATAAACAATCGCAAAGGTTGTTTCTGATTGTTGGGAACAGATTCATCTACATAAAATTTAAGATTGGCTTCATTTACTAGCCATCCTTGTTCTCTTATGGAATCTAATTGAACTTCATTGGTAAATAAATCAATCACAGCCATAGCGCCTTCCCCTCCTTTTAAGTAAAGTTTTTCGTCTTCTGGCAGGGCATTGAAATCATTTTCAAATACATTTACACGATTTGGGCCAAAGTTAAGAGTGAGATCTCTTTGTCCCTCTCGTTCTTCTACTATAGTTTCCCCTTCTTCATTTTGTACGTTTACCGTGTAATCATAGGTGTAATGTAAGGTGATGGATGCCTTACTGAAATCTAATAAGGACATATTTCCTTCTCCGGTTGGGGAGTTTACTTTAAAATACAAGCCTCTAAAATAATCCTGAAAATTTGAGTTATTTCTTAAGTAAGAAGTTCCTTCTTGATCTATAATTAAGTTTTTAAAGAATTCGTTAGAAAGCAAAGTTCTTAATGCAGGAGCGCTTCTTATAACTTCTTTTTCATTGGTTTCTTCCCCGTTTTCATTTACTACAGGAGTTGTTGTGATGATTTCTTCAGCAGATGGAACAAAATTTTCATCGGTGTATAACGCCACCGGTTCTATGTTTTGCTCAAATACCTCGCCTTGATCGCTATAGTAAAGCTGTTGATCATAATTATTTGCAGGGTCTAGACTTCTTAGGTAATAGTTAGATCGATGAATAGATAAGTTGATAGGCTCATTGCCATATAAGGAATCTAATTCATAGATGGTTTCTTGACCATCGATATCGATGGCAGTACTAAAATAAGGAATTTTAAGTACGACACTATCTAAAACCGGGTTGTCACCAAATGAGGGGTCGGGAACAGCTAGGCTTAGTTGACTAAGAATGTTGGCTTTGGTGTTGCCGTAAACTTCATCCTTATAGGTTCCTAAAAGAAAAACATTAGAATTATTGGTTTGTACCCGATTCACTTTTACGCTATGGGCATCTATTTCAGAATTTTTAAATAAAAGTGAATTAAAATTACTGTTGTCAACTAAATCTGATCCTACTTCGCTAAAATCTTGCTCACAGGCTGTAAAAATTGAACTTATTATGAGAATTAAAACAAAAAGATTAATCCCTTTTTTTACAGCGCTTCCATTTTTTTTCATATAAATTATTATTCTTTTTCGTTTAATACTTCTTGTGTGTAAAAGTCTTGGTAGGCTTGTCCAAACTCTTCTTTAGATTTATAGCTTAACGTTGGTTTTTCTAGTTTATTGATGTATTCTTCCAATTCCTGTGGTATTTCTTCGCTCCCTTGGATAATAGCATCAGAATTGTCAATAGCCGTTTTCATAATATTAACGTAGTTGGGCTTGTTTAAATGCTCCACGGTATCATCTTCCAAACCATCAAAGAGTACTTTTTTCTTCATTTCCTCATCCAACGTGTCTTCGAAACCTTTTGAGTAGACAGAGGTGACAATTTTAGAAGTTTTAAATAAAGGTTCGTTCCCGTAATAGTTTCTTAGGTATAAAGGCAATAAAGATGCCAACCAACCGTGTACATGAATAATATCTGGCGCCCAATTTAATTTCTTTACCGTTTCTATCACTCCTTTTGCAAAGAAAATAGCCCTTTCGTCATTATCTTCAAAAAGCTGCCCATCTTCATCGGTAAAAGTGGCCTTTCTTTTAAAATAATCTTCATTATCGATAAAGTACACTTGCATGCGTTCCTTAGGGATAGAAGCTACTTTTATAATTAGCGGCATGTCGAGATCGTTTATCACCAAATTCATTCCAGATAGACGAATCACTTCATGCAATTGATGCCGTCTTTCGTTTATATTCCCAAAACGAGGCATAAATATACGTATTTGACCGCCTTGGCTGTTTACCATTCTTGGTGCTTCAAATGACATAGAGGATATTTCCGTTTCCGGTAAATAAGGGATTACTTCAGACGATACGTACAAGATGCGTTTATCTTTCATAAATAGCTGTACTCTTTGTGTTAGTATTAACGATAAAAAACAGGCAAAATTACAAAATTTTATGCAGTTTCCCAGTATTATATTAATTTTGCACCAGCTAAAAAAGAGCGATTTGCAACTATATCAAGAAAATCAACTGCTTCAAGCTGCCATGCTGAAGTTGAAAAATAACTCTCAAAGCATAGGACTGGTGCCTACTATGGGAGCTTTGCATGAAGGTCACATGTCTTTAATTAGAGAAGCAGAAAAACAAAGTGATGTAGTAGTCATTAGTATTTTTGTTAACCCTACTCAGTTTAATAATTCTTCAGATTTAGATAAATACCCTAGAACACTTGAGGAAGATTTAATATTATTGAACCAAAATTTTAAAGATTTAATTATATTTTCACCTACGATAAAGGAAGTATATGGGGAAAGTATAACTTCTGAAAAATTTGAGTTTGGGAACCTTGCTCAACAGATGGAAGGTAGGTTTAGGGACGGTCATTTTGACGGAGTAGGGACTATATTAAAAAAGCTTTTTAACATTGTTCAACCCGATAAAGCTTTTTTTGGAGAAAAAGACTACCAGCAATTGCTAATAGTAAAAAAACTCATAGAGATTACTCATCAAAACGTAGAAATTATAGGTTGTCCTATTAGTCGTGAAAACAATGGCTTGGCCAGAAGTTCAAGAAATAAAAGGCTTTCTGAAGAAGAACAGGAAAAATCAACCTTTATTTTTAAAACCTTACAAGAGGCCAAAGAAAAATTTGGTACAAAAAATGTCCTATTGCTAAAGCAGGAAATAGAAGAAAAATTCAGTAAGCAAGACTTTTTAGAACTGGAGTATTTTGAAATCTCAGATGCAGCTACTTTAGTACCTGTCACTAAAGTTGAAGAACATAAAAAATACCGAGCATTCATAGCAGCTTACGCAAACGATGTAAGGTTAATAGATAATATCGCACTAAACTAAAAGATTGTAAACAAGGAAAATAAAATGCAAGTACACGTTGTAAAATCTAAGATTCACCGCGTTAAAGTAACAGGGGCAGATTTAAATTATATTGGTAGTATTACCATTGACGAAGATTTAATGGAGGCCGCTAATATTATAGAAGGAGAAAAAGTTCAAATTGTAAATAACAATAATGGAGAGCGCTTAGAGACCTATGTGATCCCGGGGCCAAGAAACAGTGGTGAGATTACCTTAAATGGAGCTGCTGCCAGAAAAGTAGCCAAAGGGGATGTGCTTATTTTAATTGCCTATGCACTCATGGATTTTGAAGAGGCTAAGCAATTTAAGCCTGCACTTGTGTTCCCTAATGAAGAAAATAATCTTTTAAATTAAAGGCTTGAATAAAAAAAGCCTTATAAAGATTTTAAAAACCATACTCCCATTATTGTTGGGAGTTTTTTTCATTTTATACTCAGTAAAAAGTGCCACGCCGGAAGAAAGGAAGCTTCTGTGGGAAAATATAACCAAAGCCAATCCTTTCTGGGTTTCGGTTTCTTTGTTATTAGGTATTCTTTCGCATCTTTCCCGCGCTTACCGCTGGAAATACCTTATACATCCTCTTGGCTATAAAGTTAAGTTTTACAACCGTATGATGGCGGTCATGGCAGGCTATTTAGCAAATTTAGGTATTCCCCGATCAGGTGAAGTATTACGTGGGGCAACTATTGCTTCCTATGAAAAAGTGCCTTTTGAAAAAATATTTGGGACCATTATTTCAGAAAGGGTAGCCGATTTATTAATGCTATTGCTGATTGTTTTGGGAACCCTTGTTTTTCAATATGACCAACTTCTTTACTTTTTTGAAAAAAACAACATTAATCCGGTTTTTAGTATTCTTTTATTGATCGTATTGGTGATTGCCGGTTTTTGGGTCATCAAGTTGGTAAGAAATTCAACAAGTTCCCGGTTTAAAAAAATCAAGGAGTTCTTAAACGGAATTTTAGAAGGAATGATCAGTATTCTCAGGATGAAGAATTCTGCTGCCTTTATTTTTCATACCATTTTTATATGGGCAATGTATATCGCTATGTTTTACGTTGTAAAGTATGCTATTCCCGGCACCGAAGACTTATCCTTATCTTCTATACTGGTAGCTTTTGTGGTAGGTTCTTTTGCCATCTCTTTAACCAATGGCGGTATAGGGGTTTACCCGGTGGCAGTGGGAGCAATTTTAATGGTATTTGGTGTTCCCCAACAAGACGGTGAAGCCTTTGGCTGGGTGGTTTGGAGTACGCAAACATTTATAAATTTAATACTCGGGGGGCTATCGCTTATATTTTTACCTATCCTTAACAAAACAAACTAAAAAATTAATTAAATTGCTAAGACCAAATTCTTAACGATGAAAAAATTACTATTTCTCTTAGCAATTACTCCTCTTTTTCTTATTGCTCAGCCCGAGTATAGAACCATACAATCTCAGATCTTAAACCAGAAACGGGAAATTAAAATTCAATTTCCACGGAATTATAATAACAATAAACAAAAATCCTATCCGGTGATTTATGTATTGGACGGGGATTATTTATTTGAACCCGTTGCTGGGAATGCAGATTACTTTGGGTACTGGGGAGATATGCCCGAAGCAATAGTTGTGGGGGTTAATCAATTAGGAAGTAGGGAAGAAGATACCTATTACGACCAGTCCAACTATTTTCCGGCAGATGGTGGTGCCGACTTTTTTGAGTTTTTGGGGATGGAGTTAATGCCGTTGGTAGATGAAGAGTTTCGAACCGCCAATTTTTCCATCTTGGTAGGGCACGATTTAAGCGCTAATTTTATCAATTACTATTTGTTTAAAGAAAACCCCTTATTCAAAGGCTATATTAATCTAAGTCCCGATTATGCCCCAGAAATGGAAGAACGGGTTTTTGATGCTTTAGAATATTCAAAAAAGAAAATTTGGTATTATTTAGCCACCGGGACAGAAGATGTTTCTTTCTTGAGAAAAGGCGTTTTGGCAATGAATGAAAAATTAAGTCAACTAACAAATAAGTTGGTACATTATGATTTTGATGATTTCGAGGGAGATAATCACTATTCTTTAGTAGCCAAAGCTATTCCCAATGCTTTAGAGAATATGTTTACCCTTTACCGCCCCATCACCCAATACGATTATGAGAACATATTGGCCGATGAGGAAATCACGAATTATTATGAATACCTTACCAAAAAATATGAAGAAATTGAAAGTCAGTATGGCTTATCCCTTCCTATACGTACCAATGATATTTTAGCCGTTTCCAATGCGATAATTGAAGAAGAAAAATGGGAGCAGCTCAAAGATTTAGCCAAATTAGCTTCCGATGAACACCCCGATAGTATGCTCGGCTATTATTTGTTGGGATATCATTACGAAGCTATTGGCAAGCCAAAACGTGCTTTAAAAGAATACCAGGCAGGCTATGTAGCTGAACCGGTCGCCTTCATCAATAAAGAGCTGATGATGAATAAAATAGATCAGATAAAAGCCGATTTCGGAGACTAATAGTTAAAAAGTAAAGGCATAGCTTGAACGGAGAAAGAATAAATTAGTGTTCGTTTTTCCGGCTCCTTCATGGATGTCGAAAATTTCTTTTAGTATTTCAATTTTAATAGTTCCTCTATAGTTCTTTTCCTAAGAACTGATCTCTACCAACCAAGTTTTTTTAATTAGTAAGGAATAAGTAAAAATGATCCAAGACATCTATGAATCAGTTTTTTTAGATAATAGTTATGATTACGGGCTTATTCTTGTTTGGATGTTCTTCAAACAGTAAAAAGAGCGAGCCTTTAGAATTGACCATTCTTAATAAAGAATTCTATGCCTATTGCCCTGCCGAGGAATGTAATAGTTTTGAATCCTATAAACAAAATAGAAATTCAAATAAATATAAAAATATAGTTTCCTTTAAAATTACTAACCATTCTAAGGATAACTATTTATTTATTCCATTTAATCTATATCATACCTTAGGCAGTACTCATTTCTTTGAATTTCCCAAACCCCATTCTGGACTTAGCCTCACTAATATAGTTCTAAACGGATCTATAGATAGTACCCATTTTGGGTCTATAATGGGAAGAACAAGTGAATACACTATTCAAACGGAAGAGATCGTCAATAATTTCCGCGATAATATGGGAACAGAGAAGTGGGTTAATGCATTTCATCCTATGATTGTCAATGATAACTTAATAATTATCCCGGCAAAAAGTACGATGTATTTCAAAACCTATTTTTCGCTACCCTATAATAAAACTTATGTTTTTTCAACCGGAGAAGAAATTATCTTAGATAAGAACAAAGAGTATACGGCAGCATTATATTTTCGGGCAACAGCAGCCGATATTTTAAAGTATTTAAATGAGGGTTCTAAAAAAACACTGGAACAGGATAACTTTAAACTTTTTGATGGGGAACTAACCTCTACCAACCAAGTTCCTTTAATTATCAAAGAAAACTAAAATTTAACACCTCAGTAGGGGGTAAAACTATAAGCTGTTCTGCATAAAAAAAGTAAATTTGATGTTCGCTTATAACGAGATCATCATTTATGGCAAAAACAAAAACCACATTTTATTGTCAAAACTGTGGCGCACAATATGCAAAATGGCAAGGCCAGTGTTCTTCCTGCAAACAATGGAATACCATCGCCGAAGAAGTTCTTCAAAAAGAAGATAAAAAAGACTGGAAAACGCCCAGCACAACCGCAAAAAAAAGAGTCCCCAAACCCACGCTGGTCAATGAGATTCAATACGAACAAGAATCTCGTTTGGATACGAATAACAATGAACTTAATCGAGTCTTAGGCGGCGGTTTAGTACCCGGATCACTCACTCTTTTGGGCGGAGAGCCCGGAATTGGAAAAAGTACCTTGTTGCTTCAAATCTCCTTGAATTTAAACTACAAAACACTCTATGTCTCCGGGGAAGAAAGCGCGCAACAAATTAAAATGCGGGCCGAACGTATTAACCCGCGTCCTGCCAATTGTTATATTTTAACCGAAACCAAAACCCAACATATCTTCCGACAGATTGAAGCCATAGAACCGGAAGTGGTCATTATCGATTCCATTCAAACCCTGCATAGCGATTTTATTGAAAGCTCGCCCGGAAGTATTTCCCAGATCCGGGAATGTACCACGGAGCTGATTAAATTCGCCAAAGAAACCCATACGCCGGTCTTGCTTATTGGGCATATCACCAAAGAAGGAAGTATTGCCGGACCTAAAATTTTAGAACATATGGTCGATACCGTACTTCAATTTGAAGGCGATCGTAACCATGTGTACCGAATTTTACGGGCCCATAAAAACCGTTTTGGTTCTACCAATGAGTTGGGGATTTACGAAATGCTGGGTGAAGGCTTGCGTGAAGTAAGCAATCCTTCAGAGATCCTCATTTCTAAAAGCGATCAAGACCTGAGTGGAACTTCCATTGCCGCCACCTTAGAAGGAATGCGTCCTTTGATGATCGAAATTCAAGCCTTGGTAAGTACTGCGGTGTACGGAACGCCCCAACGATCGACTACCGGGTACAATGCCAAGCGATTGAATATGTTATTGGCGGTGCTAGAAAAGCGCGCTGGCTTTAGGTTAGGAGCAAAAGATGTCTTTCTCAATATTACCGGAGGGATTACGGTAGATGATCCAGCGATAGATTTAGCGGTTATTGCTGCCATCCTTTCTTCCAACGAAGATATTTCGATTGCCCGTGATATTTGCTTTGCTGCAGAAGTAGGCTTGGCCGGAGAAATACGACCCGTTACGAGAGCCGACCAACGGGTGATAGAAGCCGAAAAATTAGGTTTTGCCACCATTATGGTTTCCAAACAAGTCAAACTTCCCAAAAAGGAGTTTCATATTCATATTCAAAAAGTAGCTAGAATTGAAGAGGTGGTAGAATATCTATTTGGGTAAATTGGCATAATTCCTGATTTTATCTTTTCGTGAAAAAGAAAAATCAATTCCAATTTATCCTAGTTATCCTTGTGGCGGTCTGCGTGTTCGCCTGTTCAAAACTGAATAAATTCACCGATACCCTTACCCAACCTTCCGCAAGGGAAATTTACAAGCGGGAGTTTGAAGAGCGGCCTGCGGTTTTTTCCCATTGGCAAGCCAAATTTGAAAGCGCTAAAACAGATAGCCTTCAAGTCAATTTGCCCTATGCAGAAGTAGGCTCATTTTCATTCCTTCAAAATGAGGTGTTGAGTTACGAGCTAGCGTTGCAAAAAGGAACTGTTTTCACCGCAGAAGTAGCAAAAGATTCTGCCCATCATCGGGTGTTTATCGATTTATTTCAGCAAAAAGATTCCACTTTTCAACAGGTAGAAAGCAATCAACCGGAAGAAAATCAACTCCGTTTTCAGCCTAAACAGAGTGGAACCTATCGGATCATGATTCAACCTGAAGTAGCTGCTCACACATCTTTTTTTATTTCATTTTATGAAGAACCCACCTATCATTTTCCCGTGGCCGGAAAAGGAAATGAAGCCATCCAAAGTTTTTGGGGCAATGCCCGTGATGGAGGGAAGCGCCGTCATGAAGGCATCGATATTTTTGCGCCTCGGGGAACGCCCGTAGTGGCCGCCATCGATGGACGCGTAAGCCGAACGGGAAATCATGGCTTGGGTGGTAAGCAAGTGTGGTTACGCGAAGGCATGTTCGGGAATTCCTTGTATTATGCCCACCTCGATAGCATTATCGCACAATCGGGACAGAAAGTAAAAATGGGTGATACCTTAGGTTTAGTAGGAAATACCGGAAATGCACGTACCACTCCGCCCCATCTTCATTTTGGGATTTATAGGAGCGGAGCCATTAACCCTTTGCCTTACGTATTTCAAACCAAACGTTTACGGCCAATGGACTTTGAGCCACAATTCCAAACGAACTACTTGGTGATTAAAACTTCCAAAGCCAATTTGCGGCAGGGTCCCGATACTTCCTACCCTAAAATAGGGGAGTTAAGCCGGAACGATACTATTCAATTATTAGGAGAATATAAAAATTGGTTACACGTAAAAACCCCAACTCAACAAGCTTTTCTGCATGCATCCTTGGCAAAAGGCTTATAATAACCTGAGTTTGATCTAAAAGTTTTTTGTAGGCATTAGGGATCATTGAGTGAATTTTCAAGGAAAATTTGTATTGAAATGCTAGCAAAATGGAAACTTTGATACAAAATCTTTTGCAAAGATTTCACTCAGTCTCCGAAATTTTCTTTGATCGGACACAGGATAACATAAAAAAGCCATTCATTTTGTGAATGGCTTTTCCCTTATTACATATCGTTGAGTAATTCTGAAATTTCATCGAGTTTAGGAGTGAGAATCACTTCAATCCTACGGTTTTTCGCTTTTCCTTCCGTCGTTTCATTACTGGCCACAGGAACAAATTCCCCTCGTCCGGCAGCGGTTAAACGGTTAGGATCTATCGAGCTGTTTTCTTGTAAAATATGTACAATTGCCGTAGCACGTTTGGTAGAAAGGTCCCAGTTGTCCTGTAAGGGTCCATTTCCCCCATAGGGATCGTTATCGGTATGGCCTTCAATTAATACATTAATATCCGGGTTTTGCGCTAATACCGTACCCAATTGCTTGACCGCTGGACGCCCTTGGCTGCCCACGGCCCAACTTCCGGAAGAAAACAAGAGTTTGTTTTCCATCGAAACATATACTTTTCCATTTCGTTGCTCTACCGTTAAACCTTTTCCTTCAAAATCGGTTAAGGCTTTAGAAATACTGTTTTTTAAGGCTTGCATTTTCGCGTCTTTTGCGGCAATCATGCCTTCCAGTTCATCAATACGGTTAGACCTGGCCTCTAAGTCTTTTTGAAGCTTGTCTAAACGGGCTTGCTCTTTGGCCAATGCCTTTTCTTTTTCTTCCAACTGTGCTAACAGCTCCCGATTTTGTCGGGAATTTTCTGCTAAGGCTGAAGAACTGTTTTTTTCTAAGGCATTATAAGAATCCTGTAGATTGTTATGCGCCCCGGTTAACTGATCGTATTCTTTTTGAAGTTGGTTCTTTTCTTCCTTTACTTGTTGCAACTCTTTTTCGAGGGTTCCCAGTTCTGCTGTTTGAGAAGTGTTGAAATCTTCACAATCGGAAAGGTCATTCCGTAAATTTTCATTTTTCTTTTCCAACTCAGCAAAGCGGTCTTCTAGCTCCTTAAACTTCTTAGCCGGAACGCAAGCCGTGGTAAAGGCAAAAGCCAAAGCGGGGATTATAAAAACTTTTTTCATCTTCTTTAAATTATAAATCAGTTAATTCAACTAAAATGGGGCAGTGATCACTATGATGTGCTTCCTGTAAGATAACGGCCCTTTTAATGTTTTCTTGTAGAGGTTGTGAGACCATGTGGTAATCTATTCTCCAACCTTTGTTATTGGCGCGGGCATTAGCACGGTAGCTCCACCAAGAATATTGTACTTTTTCATCGTTGAGGTATCGAAAAGAATCCACAAAGCCACTATCGATAAAATTGCCAATCCATTCCCGTTCTACCGGTAAGAAACCCGAGGTGTTTTTAAGTCGGACGGGATCATGAATATCAATGGCTTCGTGACAAATGTTATAATCGCCGCAGATCACCAAATTGGGATAGTCCGCTTTCAGCTCATTGATATAGTGCTGAAAATCGGCCATATATTCCAATTTAAATTCCAATCGGTTGATGTTGGTGCCGGAAGGTAAATATAAGCTCATCACCGAAACCTCTTCAAAATCCACTCGAATATTCCGGCCTTCTGCATCCATATAACCGATGCCGGTACCGTAACTAATGTTCTTGGGTTCCCTTTTACTAAGAATAGCCACGCCACTATAGCCTTTTTTCTGTGCCGGGTACCAATAGCAATAGGGATAGCCCAATTCGTGAAAAACCGTTTCGTCAAACTGATCGGGAGTGGCTTTAATCTCTTGCAAGCAGATCACATCGGGATTGGCGTGGGAAAGCCACGTTAGAAAATCTTTTCGGAGGGCGGCCCGAATACCGTTAACATTATAGGAAATAATAACCATAAAGATCCTTTTGCGCCAAAAATAGTATTTTTTAAATGGAAAGTTGGAATTGGAATTATTGAAAACTAATTAAAATTAGTCAGGTCGAGTGATTTTGTGAAGTGTAACTAATCAAAATTGTATCGAGACCCTAATTTAGTTTCAGTCCTAGTTGTTTGATGGAGTGCTCTGGAAGGGTCATAGGTTCGAATCCTGTTGCGATCACTACAGGTTTCAATCCTAGTTGTTTGATGGAATGCTCTGGAAGCGATCTATATCCCGATCGTAACGGAAGTTACTGGATGTTTCAATCCTAGTTGTTTGATGGAATGCTCTGGAAGAGAGGTTTACGAGAAGAAGCTCGAGTTTGCCTTGTCGTTTCAATCCTAGTTGTTTGATGGAATGCTATGGAAGCGCTCTTCTTTTTGGTAGTTGTGCTTTTCCTTACAAGTTTCAATCCTAGTTGTTTAATGGAATGCTCTGGAATCCTCTTCATTGTTTTCATCCATTACGGCATGATCGGTTTCAATCCTAATTGTTTAATGGAATGTTCTGGAAGCTACGTGTACATATCCGTTTTGCCAAGTCTTTTCGTAGTTTCAATCCTAGTTGTTTGATGGAATGCTCTGGAAGTATTCGGCCGGATAGTAGCGATCTTTCACATCAATGTTTCAATCCTAATTATTTAATGGAATGCTCTGGAAGCAGATTCGTTACCTTCAACATCTACCGCAGAAACGGGTTTCAATCCTAGTTGTTTAATGGAATGCTCTGGAAGTTAAGCGCAAATGGTACGGGAACGTTGATGATATCGAGTTTCAATCCTAATTGTTTAATGGAATGCTCTGGAAGGAATCATCCTGATTTAGGTAGTTTCACATTTGCCACGTTTCAATCCTAGTTGTTTGATGGAATGCTCTGGAAGAGAGTTTTCTTGATCAAAAAACATTTTACTTGCCAGTTTCGATCCTAGTTGTTTAATGGAATGCTCTGGAAGGGGGGACTTCATCAGAACCGCCGATGCGCAAATCGTGTTTCAATCCTAGTTGTTTAATGGAATGTTCTGGAAGCGATGTTGATGAACTCAAAAAGCTTTCTATGAATTCGTTTCAATCCTAGTTGTTTGATGGAATGCTCTGGAAGTTAAAATGCCCAGGTGAGTTACTTCACTTCTTGTTTTGTTTCAATCCTAGTTGTTTGATGGAATGTTCTGGAAGATTGGGCTGTTTTTCATATTAATAATCTTGAAGGAAGTTTCAATCCTAGTTGTTTGATGGAATGTTCTGGAAGCGTGCCAAGCCTGACTAAATATAATCAAGGGGTTCATGTTTCAATCCTAGTTGTTTAATGGAATGCTCTGGAAGTCTGTAGTTCTATCTAATTCTTTTTGAGACTTTTTGTTTCAATCCTAGTTGTTTGATGGAATGCTCTGGAAGTCGCAGAAATAAGCTCTGGACGCATTGTAACGTACTTGTTTCAATCCTAATTGTTTAATGGAATGCTCTGGAAGAGCTGATAGTTTAATCCTTCCGGAGTTTTACATTATGTTTCAATCCTAATTGTTTAATGGAATGCTCTGGAAGGTTCCCCTTCTCCCATATACGGTAAGCGTGAAAGATGGTTTCAATCCTAATTGTTTAATGGAATGTTCTGGAAGGATAATGTACACTATGAGAACAGAAGGGAAAATTTCGTTTCAATCCTAGTTGTTTAATGGAATGTTCTGGAAGAGGTTGTGAGCTGTAAAAACAGTTATACAATGTCGGTTTCAATCCTAGTTGTTTAATGGAATGTTCTGGAAGAACCCTTTTCAAATAGCTACAATTTTTAAGAATTGGTTTCAATCCTAGTTGTTTGATGGAATGTTCTGGAAGCGTGCCAAGCCTGACTAAATATAATCAAGGGGTTCATGTTTCAATCCTAGTTGTTTAATGGAATGCTCTGGAAGTCTTCCCACGTGATCTCCCACGTGCCAACCACTTCGTTTCAATCCTAATTGTTTAATGGAATGTTCTGGAAGCCCAATAACCAAAGAGGCTATAACCAATATCACGGGTTTCAATCCTAGTTGTTTGATGGAATGCTCTGGAAGCAAGCCAAAGCAATGAACCTATCTTACGCGACGGTGTTTCAATCCTAGTTGTTTAATGGAATGTTCTGGAAGTTTGGCGGTTTCCTTGGCGGTTTTCTTTTGATTGATGGTTTCTCCTAGTTGTTTAATGGAATGCTCTGGAAGTTTTAATGGTGTTCCATATTTTTAAAGGAACTGTCATGTTTCAATCCTAATTGTTTAATGGAATGCTCTGGAAGCGATTTGCACCAATGATTGCCCCAGTGATGCATAAGGGTTTCAATCCTAGTTGTTTGATGGAATGCTCTGGAAGTGGTTTGCCCATTTTGAGAATATATCGTCTCCAGTGGTTTCAATCCTAGTTGTTTAATGGAATGCTCTGGAAGTATTAAAAGAAGCAGCGTAATGAGGTACAAAGAACTGTTTCAATCCTAGTTGTTTAATGGAATGCTCTGGAAGTTTGCTCGGGTGACCGAAGGACGGTAAATAACGAGGGTTTCAATCCTAATTGTTTAATGGAATGCTCTGGAAGAGCTAATTCGTTAGCCTTGTTACCAATGTCTGTATATTGTTTCAATCCTAATTGTTTAATGGAATGCTCTGGAAGAAAATTCAAAAACATTAAGCTCCATCATCGAGAGAGCGTTTCAATCCTAGTTGTTTGATGGAATGCTCTGGAAGATAGATCTGTTGGCGGTGTGAAAAACAGTCAGCACGGTTTCAATCCTAGTTGTTTGATGGAATGCTCTGGAAGAACAAATTTGCTGATTGACCACCTATAATTTTGTTGGTTTCAATCCTAGTTGTTTGATGGAATGCTCTGGAAGGGTCCTGCGTTACCGGTAGATGTAAAAAAACGATGGTGTTTCAATCCTAGTTGTTTGATGGAATGCTCTGGAAGCAAGACCTAATGGTATTTATATTGACGTTGCAGGTTGTTTCAATCCTAGTTGTTTAATGGAATGCTCTGGAAGTTGGTTATTTGAGGGCTTAAAGTACTTGAAGAAGCATTGTTTCAATCCTAGTTGTTTGATGGAATGCTCTGGAAGGTGAGTCACCCTTTATGGTCGATAATCCGCAGTATGTTTCAATCCTAGTTGTTTGATGGAATGCTCTGGAAGGGATGAGGATGATTATACCTCAAACACACCTAGGTTGTTTCAATCCTAGTTGTTTGATGGAATGCTCTGGAAGACAACAACCTTTTAAAAGGGTTGACTTATTAGGTGAGTTTCAATCCTAGTTGTTTGATGGAATGCTCTGGAAGATGTCGCTAACGCGTCATCAGATTTAGTTGATACGTTTCAATCCTAGTTGTTTGATGGAATGCTCTGGAAGTTTCCCTGTATTCGGTGCAGATTCCAAAATATTCACAGTTTCAATCCTAGTTGTTTGATGGAATGCTCTGGAAGCGCTCCGTTGTCGGTCAAGGCTAAAATTTCAGCGTGTTTCAATCCTAGTTGTTTGATGGAATGCTCTGGAAGTTTAATTTTGAAACACCTTCATTCGATAATTTTTCGTTTCAATCCTAGTTGTTTGATGGAATGTTCTGGAAGATTCTAATCTTTTTGATTAGTCTCACGGGATTCAGGTTTCAATCCTAGTTGTTTGATGGAATGTTCTGGAAGAAGTTACACGAGCAATTAACGGAGGTTACAACGGCTGTTTCAATCCTAGTTGTTTGATGGAATGTTCTGGAAGTTTCTGCAGGAGTTTTTAAGCGGTTGATGTCTTTTCGTTTCAATCCTAGTTGTTTGATGGAATGTTCTGGAAGTACCTGGTTCAAAGCTAGGGGGTGAAGGTGGTTCTAAGTTTCAATCCTAGTTGTTTGATGGAATGTTCTGGAAGAGCAACACTGTCCCCAACCATTCTACCAACTTCCTGGTTTCAATCCTAGTTGTTTGATGGAATGTTCTGGAAGTATCTGTCCGGTACTATCTGAACTGCCAGAGCCACTGTTTCAATCCTAGTTGTTTGATGGAATGTTCTGGAAGCAAACCCTTGTTCCTGCTAACTTCCTTAAGGTGTTAGTTTCAATCCTAGTTGTTTGATGGAATGTTCTGGAAGACAAGAACAATACTTCATAATTAATAATAATTTAAGGTTGTTTCAATCCTAGTTGTTTGATGGAATGTTCTGGAAGTCTGTTATTTCTTTTAATAACGCCGGTGTATCAACTCGTTTCAATCCTAGTTGTTTGATGGAATGTTCTGGAAGATTCTAAT